>Ga0208671_10000026_pt1 | contig 116964 bp, 93 predicted proteins | sample ColrivemetaGS759_FD_187606 | JGI IMG/M metagenome (GOLD analysis project Ga0208671, IMG submission 187606) | Estuarine microbial communities from the Columbia River estuary - Ebb tide ETM metaG S.759 (SPAdes) (version 2) | ecosystem: Environmental > Aquatic > Marine > Intertidal zone > Estuary...
TACTGATAAACGATATATAATTTTCTAAATGGATACCAAACCTTCAACTATTTTAACAGGGTTTTTAGGTGCAGGTAAAACGACCTATTTAAATCATTTACTTAAAAGTAAACCCAATACCCGCTATGCTATTATTGAAAATGAATACGGAAAACAAAGTATTGATAGTGAATTAATTCTTCGAGCAGAAGACGATATTATCGAACTAAACAACGGTTGTCTTTGTTGCTCCTTGAATGATAATTTATATGATATTTTAAATAAACTTTTTAGCCGGAAAGCTGAATACGACGAAATTCTGATTGAAGCTACAGGAGTCGCTGATCCAAGGGGATTAGCAGATCCGTTTATTTCTTTTCCAGCTATCAAAAATCAATTTCCACTCACTAGAATTATTTGCTTAATTGATGCAGAACTTATTGAAGACCAACTGCATGATACAAAGGAGGCTATTAGCCAAATTACTTTTAGCGATGTCTTATTAATTAATAAAACAGATTTGGTAGCAGAGGATTATTTGAACAAATTATCCAAACGTTTGAAAAAATTAAATCCTCTAGCAAAAATTGTATTTGGAAATCATCATGATTTCCCCTTAGTAGAAATCGAAGCGCATAATTCTCAACTGGATGATACTTTTTTTGAAAATCATAAGGGTAGTAGTCATGATAATAATAACTTTCCGATACAGAAACCTCATTCACATTATCCACATGATCATACTGACGAAGTCGATTCTTTCACCTTGTTTTTTAAACATCCATTTGATCAAATGACTTTGCAACATCGATTATTAGTTTACTTAACATTTCAAGCTAAGAATTTGTATAGGATGAAAGGACTAATTTGGTTAGAAGGTAAAGACGAACAATTCCTTTTACAAGCGGTGGGAAAACGATTTGTGATTGAAGAAAAAAGAACTTGGAGGGCTGACGAAAACAAAGAAAGCAAAATTGTATTTATTGGAAAAAATATTCAAAAAGAGCCATTAGAAAAAATGCTAAGCCAATGTTTTGCCAAATTAATATCAAACTAATTTTAAAATTATTCTCAAATGCACAATTCACAATTAGTTAACACAGTCAATAATAAGTCAGACCTTTTTGGCTTAATAGCAAGTAGTTTATGTATGGTACATTGCTTAATAACTCCATTAATTTTTGTGGTGCAAGCATGCACTACGAGTTGTTGTGATGCTGGACCATGGTGGTGGAGTTTAATTGACTATTTCTTCTTAGTAATTTCTTTAGTAGCGATATATTACTCTGCTAAAACCACTTCACTTAAATGGATGCCTTTCGCCTTATATTTGAGCTGGGGAGTTCTTACGTTGTTGATGTTGCATGAACGATTTTATTATTTTGATATTCCTCACACAGTAATTTATATACCAGCTTTTAGCTTGGTCTTTTTTCATTTGTATAATCGAAAATATTGTACTTGCGAAAAAGTAAGTTGTTGTGTTGATTAATTTTTTTAAATCCTTAATAGTTTACATGGTCAGCATTGATTTGTGTCTTTTTAAGGATAGGATTCTTCCTGAAATATATTAAGCGAAACTATGTCTGGGTTTTATGTAATTACTTTCAAGGTCAATTGAACTTTGATTTAAATAAAATCCACTCGATTAATTTAGAAGCCCAATCATTTTAGAGAGATTGGGCTTCTAAAGAAAGACATTTTTTTATTCAATAAAACGAACCTTTTTATTTTTTCTAAAATTTAAAACCTCTTCTTACCTAATCAATGTTAAATCTCCAGATTCAACGATTTCTTCGCCAGCAGCATCTCTAAGGAAAAACAGGTAAGCATACACATCAGAGGGGGCTGATTTATCATCAATGTATCCATCCCATGCATGACTTGTGCCACTTCCTGAATGAACCTTTTGCCCCCACCTATTAAATATTTTTAATGAGATAATTTCATAGCCATTTCCCTGAGTTACAAGTTCAAAAACATCATTCAACCCATCTCCATCAGGAGTGAATGCATTAGGGATCTCATAACCACAAGCTATGGTTAAATCCTCATCTACAGTTATTTCAATTGAAGAAGTACAAGTTACATCAATTGTATTTTGAATAACAGTTAATTCATAAATTCCGGGCTCACATACCGAGGGAGTTAAAGTATTTTGTCCACCAATAATATTTCCGTTGTTAGACCATTGATATGTTATATTCGCACCTGTAGAAGAGCCTGTTGCATCAAGAGTAATACAATTAACTTCGCAAGAGAGAAACTCTGGATCAGCAATCATAATTTCAGTATTGATAAAAAACAATTCAACGATTACTGTACTATCGCAACCATTCATGGCCATATAAGTATCCATATATGTTCCAGCAGTTGTTTGTTCCGCACCACCTACAAAAATAGATTCTCCTTCACACAAAGTAACTGATTGATTTTCTGAAATGTTAGGAAGAAAAGTTAACTCTGTATTTATAATGCTATCACAATTAGAAACAGAGATTAGAGTGTCACTGTAAGTTCCGCTAGTAGAATAACTAACCCCACCGACCACAAAGGATTGACCTTCACAAAGCGTAAAAGCAAATGACATAGAGGATGGAGGAGTAAAAGATAAACTGGTAATCACCAAGCTATCACAACCCTCTATACTAGTAAACGCATCAGTGTAAAATCCATCTGTTGTTTGTGTTCCACCTCCTACTAATAATGATTCTCCTTCACATAAACTTAAACTAACGGTGTCTCTACTAATCGTTGGGAAAACATTATCACCAGTGCATACATATTGTAAGTTAGATGCTCCTCCTGTTGATCCTGTAAATCCGCAAAAAGCCATAGAGGAACCATTAAATAGATCGGTGACAACATCCATAGTTCCTGTAATCTGAAGCACTCCATCAAAAAATATTTGATAAGTATTTGTAGAAGCTTCCCAAGCAAACGTAACCTCATGATCTACGCCATCCTCAATATTTGGAAGTATTTGGGGACCAGCAATAGTGGTTGACATATCACCATTAATATTGACCGCAATGTGATCCTGGACAGGATCCCCCAAATCAGCATTTTGCCAAGTATCAAATTCAATAATTAAGGAATTGGTAATTCCTCCAGCTCCTATTTGTCCTCCTGAGATTCCACATGCAGTAGATCCTTCCGGACTTGTTTGATAAACTAAAGTCATTCCATCTGCTCCTCCATTATTGGAACCGAAATTCATGATAATGGTATTAGTAAAGGCAACAGAAAAATCAACTTGTTCTGGTAACCAAACACAAGAGAGTTGAGTATTTATATCTCCTGTCATTTGAATGCAATCTGATGCTAGGTTGGAATTGTAAAAGGCGTCTCCTGACAATATATATTCTGGTACGTTATAGAAAGATCCTTCCAAGAGTCCATCTAAAATACCAGGTGAGGAAAAACTAAAATCGTAATCAATTCCACCGGTAACAATATTTCCACTTTTATCATTTACTAAAACGACATATACCATATTGATATTCACAGGTAAAGCAGTTATAAATCCGTCTCCTGTCAAAGATTCGCACTCATCAAAAATTGTACTTCCATTAACAGGATGAGTATTGGTCAGTCCAGTTATATCTAACCCACCAGAAGTTGGATTTGAGTTTGCTCCAGTGCTTCTAACCGGTTGGTTATTTGAAATAAAAGTACAAACATCTCCATCTGGGTCAATTGGGCCCCAAACTTGAATATCGATATTTGAATTCTCTAAAGTATTTCCATTCTGTGCTAAGAAACTAAAATCTCCATTTTGTTGTGCCTGAAAAATAAACCATGTATAGTGAGCTGCTCCTTCATCAGACCAACAACCATCATTTACCGTTGGTTGAAAATACGCTGCTATCGGAGAAGTCTCTTGAGTTACTGTAAAATTAGTTGGAATATCTTCACATCGATTTAGTAAATATGCTTCTTCACAAAATGCCAAAGTATTTTGTATAGGTGGACACTCCACGTCTTGAATATCTATGCTGAAATTGGTACATGTGCCATTACTGACTACAATAAAGATTTGTTCGAAGGCTGTTAAATTTAGATTTAAAATTGAAACAGTGTCACCTTGTATATTAAGAGATTGAGCCAAACATGTTGTTGCACTTTCTGGACAGCCATCGTAAACTGAAAGTCCTGTGCTTAGATTCACTGCTGATAATATGATATCTATACAGCCATTGTTAAATGGGGTATAGGTATACACGAAATCTTCTCCATCCAAAATGGGTGCACCTGAAATACAAGGTCCATTATCCAAATCATCTCCTGATCCACATGTTGTGTTTCCCGTTTGAGAAAAGGGAAGATTTCCAATATTTTCTGTTTCTTGACAAGGAAAAAGGTCAGTTTCACATGGGATATTTGAGCAAGACCAATTTAATTCAAATCCATCCTGAGTAACACTTCCATCAGAAGTAAATTCTATTGTTACACAATCACTTCCCATATCCAAAGATGTTGCTCCTCCAAAACCTGTAAAATTCCAAACTGGGTTTCCTAAAGTTCCTGTCCCTTCATAAAAATTTAAATTATCGTAATTATTTTCAATAGTAGTACTTACTATATCTATTGTTATACAACCTGTTGGATTACTTGGGCAAATTGTAAATGTATTGTTTTCATTATTTTGATATGGATCTATCAGACCTCCTGAATCAAATAATGTCCCATTACAGGAGGTTGATCCTAGGTCGGTTCCCATGTTAAATACCTGATCAGGTTCTTTGATACATAATTCAAAATCTCCCCAATTTGGAGCCGCTGTTGCTGACCAGTCCTCAATTCTTAAATAATAAGTAATTCCTGGAGTAAGGCCAGGTAAATCCAGAGTTAGATTTACCTCTCCAGCAAGAGAGGTAACACAAAGCAATTCGTCTAAACCATCTAACATGCAATCACCTCGATAAACTGCCATTTGAGGTTGTGTAATTGATCCATTGGGGCCATCTACACCTGAGAGATCAATCTGGAAATCAACTACACTTCCATCGGCTGGAACAGTAAATGAAAACCATACATCTGAATTCGGTGTACTTCCGTTGAAACAGGCAGGAATGTTAAGAGACATATCTGAGAAAATTAAACTTCCTGAAGCGTTGACGTTATTAAAGGTATCTATGATTGGGCAGATTGGCCCCTCTCCAAAATCTATTAAAGATGCACATTCATCATTAGGTGGTTGGGAATAGCTAGATATTGAAATTGATAAAAGGAATAGGACTAAAAGTTTTGTATTTTTCATTTTGCTATGGTCTAAAACTTACATCATTACAAATAATAAATAAAAGGCAATTGTTTGTTTAAAATATATTTTCTCTAATTTAAGAAGGACAAACATACAATTCTAAGTTTTAATAAAAAATTATGCAAAATACATTACAAAAATAGGACTAAAATATATCAACTAAATATTTAGATTCCAACAGTTTGATTTAATCCTTTATTCATAACCGCATAGATAATTTTTCTTTATAAACGAAAAGTTGTTTTTAAAGGGAAAGCTTTTTAAAACTTTATCCTTCTTTGGATGTTTAAAATTTGATAGCTAAATAATATTTCTTCAGACATAAGATTTCAAAGATGAAATGGACAGCAGTATTACTTTTTTCAGCCCTTTTTGTTGGAATATCCCCAAAAAAAATTGATTTCGGAAAACATAAAGATGGTCAAAATTGGCAAATCATTAATGACGGAGTTATGGGAGGTTTATCAAAAGGGGATGCATACTTGTTAGATAATAGTATCTTATTTAAAGGCGAAGTTTCTTTGGAAAATAATGGTGGTTTTGCCTCCTTACGAGCACCTATGAAGCGGTATGATTTAGGGGGTCACGAAATCTTTAAGTTCCGATTCAAAGGAACTGCCAGAAAATTTGCCATCCTTTTTGAGACGGATCGAGCTTTTTGGAGGCCAAATTATAAATTTTATTTTACACCAAATCCGAATGAATGGCAGACCATTGAAGTCCCTTTCACAAACTTTAAAACCCATAGAATGGGTGAGCCTTCAGGAGGGTATCTCACAGAATCTAAACTATCAGAAATTATTCGTTACGGTGTAATTTTGTATGATAAAAAGGCAGGAGAGTTTGAGCTTGAAATGGATTTCATAGCTTTCGAATAAATTTTACAATCCTAATTCAGTTTTAGGTCTTAAAATATTCAGCTGCCTTTCAATAGCTTAAGTCCCTACGATTGTATGTACAATGTTTATTTTGTTTAAGCCTAAGAATCAACTATATTTTTGATTCTTGAGGTTTAAAGATCAACGGTGATGTGATTAACTTCTCACTCTATTATCAATTCATCTTGATTTATACTAATATTCAAACCCCAAAGGTCATTTTTATTTTTTTTTGCTATACTCGATAGTTAATTCTTTCATTAACTGTACTTTCATGTTTATTAGTCCTAACAAATCTTTTCATTTCTTCAATTAGATCCTAAGTTTACCAAAGTATATTTTAAAGTTAATTGCTCATAACAAATTAGTCACCAATGACTAATTTGTTATTTTTTTTATATCTTGGTTGTAATATTTTTAAAAAGTAAATAAAAAATGGCAATACTAAAATCTAAAATCAATATCTATAATGAAAAGTCAAAGAAAAATAAAGAAGAAATGCTTTCCTTGATTGAGCAATTACTCAAACATCAAGAAGCAGGACTTTTTCAGGGAAGGGACCATCAAATAGCTCGGGCGAGGAAAAGAAAAAAGTTCCTTGCGAGAGAAAGGATTGAATTGTTATTAGATGAAGATAGCCCATTTTTGGAACTAATGCCATTGGCAGGAATGCAAGCAAAAGGATTTGGACCCGGAGGTACTTCAGTTTCAGGAATCGGATTGATACAAGGAAAATTATGTGTCATTAATTCTAATGTTGGAACCCGCAAAGGTGGCTCTGTTGATTATTCTACTATGGCTAAGTCATTGCGTGTAGGGGACATTACCCTTGAAAATAAATTACCATGTATTAATTTAGTAGAAAGTGGTGGAGCCAACCTTCCTGATCAAGCAAGATGTTTCAATATCGGTGGAAAAGGTTTCCGAGATATAACTAATCGATCAAAGATGGGTATTACAACCATCTCGATAGTCTTTGGGAATGCAACAGCAGGTGGTGCCTACGTGCCAGGAATGTCTGACTTTTCAATTTTTCAAAAAAAATCGGCAAAGGTATTCTTAGCAGGGCCACCTTTAGTAAAAATGGCAACAAATGAAGTTTCATCTGCCGAGGAATTAGGAGGTGCAGCAATGCATAGTCGAGTTTCAGGTGTAAGTGATTATTTAGCAGAGGACGAATTGGATGCTATCAATATTGCTAGAGATATTATGCGATATATCAAAGTAGAAGAACCTCATTTAATACCTAAAGGCAAAATCACTGAACCTCTTTATCCTGCAGAGGAAATTCTTTCCATCGTTTCTGCAAATACAAAATTACCTTTTGATATTCGAGAGTTAATTATGCGAATTGTAGATGGTTCAGATTTTTCAGAATTCAAACCTGAATATGGCAATACTTTGGTTACAGGATTCACACATATCCATGGATACCCAGTTGGAATCCTTGGAAATAATGGAGTGATTTTCTCAGAATCAGCTAATAAAGGAGCCCAGTTTATTCAGCTTTGCAATAAAAATGATATTCCAATTCTTTTCATTCATAATACGACTGGCTACATGGTTGGAAAGGCCTACGAAGAAGGTGGTATCATTAAAAATGGTGCAAAATTAATTAATGCAGTTTCTAATAGCGATGTACCACATTTAACTTTAATGGTAGGTAACTCATACGGAGCAGGAAATTATGGAATGAATGGTCGCTCTTATAAACCTCGTTTTTTATTCACCTATCCTAATGCTAAACTTGGTGTAATGGGTGGAGAACAATTAGCAGGTGTTATGGAAATTGTTCAACGAGCTTCTGCCAAAGCAAAAGGTGTAGAATTTGATGAGGAGCAAGCTGCTATGCTCAAAGCTATGTTAATGGCAGATGCAGAATCAAAATCTTCCGCTTGGTTTTCCACTTCAGAAATTTGGGATGACGGAGTAATAGACCCTAGAGAAACGAGGAACTATATAGCTTTTACTTTAGCAATTGTTTATAATCAAAAAATAAAAGGCACGGATGCATATGGTGTTTGGAGACACTAGAGAAAAACGTGTATATTTTGTTATAAAAAGAAATCTGTAACAATATTTATAAGTGTTACAGAATGATTATTCAATACCTAGCACTTATTAAATTATTTTAATGAAAAACATCAACTCTTTATTAATTGCGAATCGTGGTGAAATCGCTTCCCGCATTATTCGAACATGTCGTAAGATGGGAATCAAAAGTATCGCTATTTTCTCAGATGCAGATAGTGAAGCCTTATTTGTGAAAGCAGCGGATATTGCGATTCACATTGGAGAAAGTAGCCCGTCAGCTTCTTACCTAAATCAAGATAAAATAATCAAATTTGCAAAAGAACAAGGCGCAGATGCCATTCATCCGGGATATGGATTTTTGTCTGAAAATAGTGATTTTGCAGAACGGTGTGAAATAGAAGGTATTATATTTATTGGTCCAAATTCGACAGCAATTCAAACAATGGGCTCTAAGTCAAGAGCAAAGAAGATGATGCAAGATCATAACGTGCCAGTGATATCAGGTTATCAAGGAGACGATCAAAGTATGGAGCGTTTGGTAAAAGAAGCAATAAAAATTGGTTTACCAATACTTCTAAAAGCAGCTGCAGGTGGGGGTGGAAAGGGAATGCGTATAGTGGAAAAAGTGGATGATTTAGAAACTAATATTTCGGCTGCCAAACGAGAAGGAAAGTCTTCTTTTGGAGATGATGAATTAATTATCGAGAAATATATTGCCAAAGGAAGACACATTGAATTTCAAATTTTTGGTGACAAACATGGAAATGTAATCCATGTGTTAGAAAGAGAGTGTACCATTCAAAGACGGTATCAAAAAATCATGGAAGAAAGTCCATCGCCAGTTTTGAGGGAGGAATTAAGGGCTATCATGGGGAATGCAGCAGTAAAAGCTGCTAAAGCACTGAACTACGATAATGCTGGTACCGTAGAATTTATCTACGATGATACAACTAAGGATTTTTACTTTTTAGAGGTAAATACTCGACTGCAAGTCGAGCATCCCGTAACAGAGGAAGTGACTGGATTGGATTTGGTGAAATTGCAAATAGAAGTTGCGGAAGGCAAACCTTTACCATTGAATCAGGAGGAGGTTATTGGAAATGGTTATGCTATCGAAATGCGATTGTATGCTGAGGATCCAAGCAATGATTTTCTACCAGCAACAGGACTTGTTCATTTATGGGACGTTCCAAAAGTAGAAGGTTTAAGAATAGAAACGGCAATCAAAAATAATTCTGAAATTTCAATTCACTATGACCCGATGATTGCTAAAGTTATAATTTGGGATAACGATAGAAGTTCAGCGCATCGAAAAATGACTTATACGTTAAGGCATTTAAAATGTCTAGGTATAAAAACTAATCAAGATTTCCTTCTACATCTAATTGAACACTCTGCTATCCAACAAGGTGATTACAATACAAATTATATTAAAAATTATTTTAACGCCGATGCCTTTAATACAAAAAATACTTTTCAAAAAGAACTGGCTGCGATAGCAAGTACATTATTATTATGGTTTTCCAAAGAGCAGAAACGTACACTCCTAAAAGGACTTCCCTCAGGGTGGCGAAGTAATCCTTACTCACAACAACAAGTTACCTTTATCTATAATAAGGAAGAATTGAAAGCCCAATACACCTCCAAAGGAAATAAGCAGTTTGAATTTCAAATAGGTGAAAATAAAAGAACTATTTCTTTGATTAAAGTAGAACTCAGTCATGTTTCATTTAGAGTAGATGGTATTCAATACCAAGTTTCAGTAGCTCAAAATAGAAACCATTTTTATATTCATTCGCCTCAAACTGGAAATATATCACTATTAAAAAAAGAACGTTTTCCCGCTAAAAAAGTAGGTAGCCTGGAAGGTGGATACAATGCACCAATGCCATCTCAAATTGTCAAAATTTTAGTAGAGGTTGGTCAAGTTGTTAAGCAAGGTGATGCCCTTTTGATTCTCTCTTCTATGAAAATGGAGAATATAATTACGGCAGAAAAAAATGGAACTGTAATGGAGATATTTGTGATAGAGGAACAGAATATAGAGGCAGGATTTTTATTATTAAGAATGGAATAGATATTAGAAACCGCTGTAAAGTATATTTATTAATATGAAAATAACAACGAGGCAAAAGATCATCAACAAAGCAGTAGAACTATTTAACAAGAGTGGTTTTGCTTCTATTACTTTATTCGAAATAGCCGGTGAATTAAATATGACAAGAGGGAATTTGACCTATCATTTTAAAGATAAGGACGTACTTTTAAAAGCTATATCTGATGAGTTTTGGTCAACATTAGATGTTGAAAAAAATAAAAGAAGACTTTTGCCTTCCTTTGAAAATATGCATAACGAGGTACAATTATTTTATCAATTTCAAAGAAAATACTCTTTTATTTTTTTGGACTACCAAGTACTTAATCACCCTGCAGTAAAAAAACAGTTTCGAGAAATGACGAAGCAAAATGTCAAAGAAATGGAGGCGACAATTGCCTTCGCTATATCTTCTGGTAATATGAACTCTGAACCTTTTGAAGGAATTTATCACAATTTAGCTTTTAGTACTTGGATGGTTTCATTTTATTGGTTGCACCAACAAATATTTCATGGAGAGAAACCAGAAAAGTCTAATGTAGAGGGAGAGATGAAAATATGGAGTATGTTACTTCCCCATTTAACAGAAAAAGGAATCAAATCTTTCAGAAAATTCTTCGGAGATGATTACCTCAAAAAAATGGGTAAATCTTTCAATTCTGATCTCGAAAAATATGTAGGATTTTAATTTGATTACTATCTATTAACCTTAGAATTTTAAAATGGACAAAAAATATGGAATTTTATAAAGAAACAAATACAACAGATTTTCATGACCAAACTTTTGCATTTCTATTGGTTGAAGAAGTCGATCATGTACTAACTATTACTTTAAATAGAGAAAAAAAAAGAAATGCTCTTCATCCTCAAATGGTTAATGAAATCACCTACGCTTTTCAATATGCGCATTCCAATAAAGATATTTGGATGATAGTTATTGGTGCAAAAGGAAATGTCTTTTGTGCAGGCGCAGACTTAAAAGCATTCGTAGGTCTTGTTGAGCCAAATGATTCTACTATTCCACAACCCAAAGGGGAAATTCTTATTGGAGAGTTATTCAATAAAGTTCATAAACCTATCATTGCAAAAATAACTGGAGATGTATATGCAGGAGGGTTTTTCTTTTTGTCAGGTGCGACAATTGCTATTGCTCAAGATAATATAAAGTTTGGTTTACCAGAGGTGAAACGAGGACTTTATCCTTTTCAAGTTATGGCTTCTTTGATGCAAGTAATGCCTGCTCGAAAGGTAGTTGACTGGTGTATTCGAGGATATACTTTACCCGTCGAAGAAGCGGAAAAATATGGTTTGGTAACACAAGTGGTGAAGGCCAAAGAGATGGATAAAACAATTCATAATATTATTAAAGAATTAAAAGGCAATAGTCCAACTGCTATTCGAAATGGTTTGGTCGCTTATGACTACATACAACCTAAAGGAGAAGTTCACAAATATCTTTACAAAATATTAATAGAAACCATGCAGTCTAAAGATGGAAAAGAGGGTTTAAAAGCATTTAGAGAAAAAAGATCCCCCATTTGGACAGGTGAATAAAATTTAAAATAGAATAAGATTTCAATTCAAACAAAATAAATTTCCTTGATAAAACAGGATAAAATAGTATTACTTTCTCAGTGTTAATTGTAGTAAGATCAGCTAGTCACTCTTAATAATTGACCAAATCACTAGGACATAATTGTACACAGAAAGACTTACTTGCTCAAGAAAAAATTATGAACAAAAAAACAACTTTTATTTTATTTTTCCTTTTGTTTTTTATTTCAAGCTGTAAAGATAAAGAGACCTTGATAATTAAAAAACCTAATATTGTTATCATAATTGCTGATGACCAAGGATGGGGAGATTTAAGCTTCAATGGAAATCCAATTGTTAATACCTTTAATATTGACAAGCTAGCTTCTCAAGGGGTGGTACTCAATAATTTCTACGTAAACTCTGTTTGCTCTCCAACGAGGGCTGAAGTACTTACAGGCAGGTATCATGTCAGAGGCGGAGTTTACAGCACATCTGAAGGTGGTGAAAGGTTGGACTTAGAGGAAAACACTATCGCTGAAGCATTCCAAGCGGCGGGATATAAAACAGGAGCATTTGGAAAATGGCACAATGGAATGCAGCCTCCTTATCATCCAAACGCTAGAGGATTTGATGATTTTTATGGATACTGTTCAGGTCATTGGGGAAGCTATATGGATGCAATACTGGAAAATAATGGTGAAATAATTCAGACTAAAGGTTATTTAACAGATGTTCTTACAGAGAATACCATTGATTTTATGATTAAATATGCTGATAAACCTTTCTTTGCCTATCTTCCTTTGAATACTCCACATAGCCCAATGCAAGTTCCAGATAAATGGTTCAATAAGTTTAAGAATGTAAACTTACCCAATCATAGATACAGTAAAAAGGAGGATACCGAAAAAACTAAAGCTGCGTATGCAATGGCAGAAAATATTGATTGGAATGTTGGTAGGGTAGTGAAGGCATTGGATTCTCTTGGTATAGGTGAAAATACAATTATTATTTATTTTTCTGATAATGGCCCTAACGGGAGTAGATGGAATAATAACATGAAAGGTCAAAAAGGGAGCACCGATGAGGGTGGTGTTCGTTCTCCCTTTGTGGTCAAATGGGGAGACAAAATATCAGGTGGACGAATAATTCAAACAATTGCACATGCCATAGATTTATATCCTACACTGGCAGCATTGACAAAGATAAATCCTACCAATAAATTATTATTTGATGGAACCAATTTAGCGAACTTACTATTGGATGAAAAATATGTCCCTGAGGATAGAATTCTATACACTTATTGGAATGATAAATTGAGTTTAAGAAATCAACAATTTCGATTGGATGAAAATAATCAGCTTTTCGACATAGAAAAGGACCTTGCCCAAGAAAAGGATGTTGCTTCTTCTTTCCCAAAAATTCATCAACGATTAACCGCTGCAAAATCAAAGTGGGAAAGGGAGGTTTTAGCTGAATTGCCTAAAGTAGATGATCGAAGTTTTCCAATCACACACCCTGACTTTAAAACCACACAACTTCCAGCTCGTGATGCAAAGACAGAGGGAGGTATTATTCGTTCCAATCGTTGGCCAAACTGTTCTTTTTATACGAATTGGAAAAATGAACAAGATAAGATTTATTGGAATGGAGAAGTACTTGCTTCAGGGGAATACCAACCTGTCATTTATTATACTTGCTCGGAGGAGAACATTGGTGTTACTATTAATCTTTTGGATAAAAATAAGATATTGACGAATACAAAAGTTAAAACATCTTTTAATTCAACACTCCGAGGAATGGAGTATGATAGAATAAAACGTGGAGAATCTTATGTAAAAGATTGGAATCAATTAATTTTAAATCCTATTTATTTATCGGAAGGTTCAATTGAATTGACTTTAATGGCCTCGAATATTCAAGGTAATCAAGCAATAGACTTTAGACTTATGACATTGGAGAGGGTAAATTGAATCTTTTATATAGAGTAGGGGGTTTTCTGAGATCAACACACAATAATTATCAGTTCATTGTTAAAATTATTGTGTTACTACCACAGTAATTATGCGATTTGATTTCTGTTTTAAACCAAAGTTATTCTTGAGAATGACCTATATTTAAGTTGTTTAATTTTGTAACGTAAAAAAACTCTTTGTAGATTAAATCTTTAAAAAAAAGTAAATCTAAAACTACATCTAAACTAGTTTTTATCATGAAGAATAAATACCAATATTATTGGCTAGTTCTATTTTTTTTAACAGCTATTTTAAGTTGCCAGGATACATCTAAAAAAGTTAATAGGCCGAATGTTTTATTTATTTCAATTGATGACCTTCGTCCTTCTTTAGGGCCTTATGACGATTCAATAGCAATTACTCCTAATATAAATCAACTTGCAACAGAAGGAATGACATTTAGAAATACATTTGCGCAAGTTGCAGTATGTGCACCTTCAAGAGCAAGTCTAATGACAGGACTAAGACCTGACTCCACGAGGGTTTGGCATCTCGGGAATAAATTTAGAGACATCAATCCTTCCGCTGTGACTATGCCTCAATATTTTTCAACAAACGGTTACTATACCGTAAATTTGGGGAAAATTTTCCACAATTATATGCCTGATTCTATTTCATGGGATGAACCAGACCTTAGACCAGTGCGATATTTAAGACCAGATTGGTTAAAAAGAGATGGAGAAACATTTTACATAAGTGAAGCCGTTCATAAATCTCAAATATTAAAAAGAGATTCATTACTAAAATTAAGACCAGTAAGATATGCAGATGGTTGGAATACTGGACCAGCTTGGGAAGCTGCCGACGTTCATGACACCATGTATTATGATGGTTCACAAAATGAATTAACCAAAAAAACCCTATCAAGAATAGCAAACCTAGATAAGCCTTTTTACATGGGATTAGGTTTTTTTCGACCTCACCTTCCATTTACAGCTCCAAAAAAATATTGGGACTTATATGATAAAAATAAAATTCCGTTACCTGAAAACCCATCATTACCAATTAATGCTCCAATCCATTCTTTGAATTCTATGTATGAATTAAGGCACTATGATGGCTTTCATCATATTGGTCACCCTACATCAACATATAGTATGAACGAGGATACAGTTCTTACATTAAGACAAGGTTATTATGCTAGCGTGAGTTATGTAGATGCTTTGTTAGGAGACCTATTTGCTCATATGAAAAAAATTGGAATTTATGAAAATACTATAATTATTCTTTGGGGAGACCATGGTTGGAAACTTGGTGACCACAATAGTTGGGGGAAAATGACTAATTATAATATTGACCTAAAAGTTCCTTTGATTGTCAGATACCCTAATCAAGAGATCAAAGGACAACAGACTTTTGCCTTTACAGAATTGGTCGACCTTTTTCCATCAATTTGTGATTTAGCAAATATTACAACTCCTAATTATATGCAAGGAACCAGTTTTCTTCCTTTACTGAAAAATCCTAAATTAAATTGGAAAAATGCTGCTTTTAGCCAATTTCATCGAAGGCCAAAAGTGTCAGCTGATGGGAAACGATACATGGGTTATTCAATTAACACTCGAAATTATCACTACATAGAATGGTACGATTGGTCTCCTGACAAAGGAGAAAGAGGAATTTTCAAAATTGCTGAACTATATGATTCAGTTAATGATCCAATCGAAACAAATAACTTAGCAGTAAATGAAGAGTATTCTTCAATAATTAAGAAATTATCTGATCAATTAAATCAAGGATGGCGCAAAGCAAGACCAAATCAAAAATAAATTTTTTAATAATTTATAATGAGCTGTAATAATTACAAACATAAATGAGACTTTTTGAAATGAATTCTAAAAAGATCATCCTATTTTCAGAAAGACTAATCCAAGACTTAAAAGGAAAGCCAGAATTTTAATGGTTGAGGAAGAGTCACATGTGAGAAAAGCATTTCATTTATTGAACAAGAATTTTTTACTTACATATCTAATTAACCGACTTTTACCCTCTAATATCTCAAACCCATAGGTTTTTTAAATTTTGGGGTTTATTTTTCTAGTTCTGATATTTTTTCTTTCAGCCATTTAACATCTGCAATTCCATCTGCTGTGTTTTCAATTTCTTCCTTTATTTTTTCAATGGCCTTATTGTCACCTGGAACAATTCGAATTAGTTTTTTGGTGAATTTGATTAAATTTCTCCGACTACGTTTCCAAATGTCAGGAATATCTTTTCTTCGATTTAGGTACACTCTAAAACTTTCTAACAATGAATACAAAGCTTCAATCTCATTATTTTCATAATAAGTAGCAATAAGTAATGATTTTGAACTTAAACTGTAAACAATATCCTCATACTCTACTTCCTGTAAAAGTGAGATTACTTTTTCATAATCTTTCTTGTAGTAATGTAACCTGGCAAGATTAAAAGTAACAGCATTTTCTCTTGATGCTTTTGGAAGCCTTTGTTTGTTTGTATGAATGAAATTTTCGGTCCAATCGTATTTTCCAACTCTTAAAGCAATTACAACTATATTTTTAAAATGAAATGGGTCTAATTCATCATCAATGTATATTAAACCCTTTTTTAGGTAATCCTCATATATATCAAAAGTTTCTAAAAGAAAATTACTATTCCCTTTATTAAGTTTTTTTACGCAATAGTTGATTGTTGAATCATAAAGTGTTTTCCCTTCAATGGAATGAAACTTTAAGCTATACTTTTTCAAAATCGACTTTAGTTGGTAGTAATGATCAACATTTTCTTCTTCTACATAAGTCAAATATATTTGATAATAAATTGCTTCTGCTGGTGTAAGGTTTGATTTCTTAGCTTTAATTAAATTAATTACCTCAGATTCAAATGAAAGATCATATTTGTGAGCACCCCTTTGCTTTTGACTGAGGGCGGCACACATATACCTTAATTTTTCAGCTAAATAAAAATTATCTAAATTTTTATCAATTTCTTCTAAGTTTTGTCTTTCGGAATGTTTAAACTCATGTTGAATAATTTCGTAATAATTCTTTTGAATTTGATATTGCTTTAAGTGAAAATCAGCATCTTCATAGGGATATTTCTCAGTTTCATTAGTTGCAATTCTCATTGCACTTGAATATAATTTCTCTATCCCTTTTATACCTACTGACTCGATTAAATTAGCTACCTTTTGGAGGTTATTTTCATCAAATATTTGTTGTGAAAGAAATCCCTCTATCATTTTTAACAAGTCAGAATTTAGTTTCCTAAATCGAACATCATTATATTTTTGCTCAGTAAATAACTTTTTCCAGACATTTTCCTTCTCTAAAAGAGAGATTTTAGGAGAATTAATACCTTTTAAGATAATTTCATAAAATTTGATTAATTGCTTACTTTTATTGAAATAGGGTGACACAATATATTTATGGAATTGATTTAAATCTGACTTATTAAAATGTTTTAGGATAGTAATTAATTTATTATTGTGCATTTATCACTTTTTTTGTTATATTGAGGAAAATTTTGATATGGAAGCTTTTAGTAACTAAAATATTCCTCCTTCTTTTCTTCTGAAAATTTCACATTTCAATGAGTTTTTTTTAGAGTTAAGAAAAAGAAAAGTAACTATTTCTTTATCAAATCACCCAATCCCCACAATTCCGTTTACTGAGTACTATTTACAACAGCATGATATAATTTTTTTTAACGAGTAATAGTTAATTAAAATTTAATCCTTTTTTTTGGTAAAAAAGTTCACAAATTTAATGAAATATTTCATTAAATATTTGTAATCAGTTGATTTTCAATAACATTTTATATTTTTCTTAATATATTATGCATGGAAATATGTTACAATTGTTTATTTTTGTCCAAGAAGTTAATATTTATAAAACCATATATTGAAAATAATTAAAATTCATGAAAATAATATTTAGCATATCCAACTTCAGCACTTAGATTTTGGATTTAATTTAAAGAACAATGAACATAATTTTACAACACATTAAATTTCTTTTAATTCTTGTATTTCTTGGTGGAGCGATTGTGGCGGTCGCACAGCCTAGTAGCTATGAGAATAAAAAGATTCCAATGAACCAGGAGTATATTATAGTAGACATTCCAAATGGAATTCCTAACATACCTTCTCTCGGTAATCCTGACCACGGTACTTTATGGATAGAAATAGTAGGAGGAGATGAACACATTCACTACCTACCTGATTCCAATTATATCGGACCAGATACCTTCTATTTTCAGGTATTTAACCCGCCTGTAACAAATACGTTTGTCGGCTATGCAATTCAAGTCTCTGAAACTTTAGTTTTAACCAAGCGTGATTTTGCCAGTTCCATTGTCAATTCAAGTGTAACAATATACCCATTAGATAACGATAGCTCAACCATAGGTACTCTAAGCCTGTTGGATGTTTCTCCGATTTTCAATGACGGGACGGTAATTATCTCAAACGGTAATGAATTCGAATTTACTCCCAATAATGGATTTAAAGGTATAACCCATATGAGTTATATCGGATGTAATGAATTTTCTGCTTGTGAAAAAGGTATTATCAGTGTTTTGGTGCATGATTACGCCTTACCATCATCTCAAACTACTGAAATTTTAACCGGAATGGAAGAAGCGATTCCCGTTCTATTACCTTACCCTGGATATACAATCAACCAATCTCCAAGCAACGGCACCATAGAAATTCTTGAAGATTTTTCTTATTTGTATACACCAAATACTGGCTTTAGCGGTCAAGATAATTTTTCATTTAGTTTAAACAATACAAATGGAACTAGTAATTACTCAGTAATAGCTGAAGTAATGGACTTGCCTGCTCAAAATAATTTTTCTAATGATGATTACGTATACGTTTCAATTAACTCAGGGCACGAAATTGATGTTTTGACCAATGACTATGGAAACTTATTAGAATGGACACTAACAATTACTTCAGCCCCAACTAATGGAATGGCATGGATAAATGGAAGCGGAATAATCAATTATATTCCAAATTCAAACTTTGAAGGTGTAGACCAATTTACTTATAAAGTTGCAAATTCTCTTGGAATCTATGAAACTTCAACTGTTTATGTAACAGTTTCTGATTTCGTACCAGGATCCAGTGTATTCGATTTAGACACTTATGATGATACACCTATTTATTTTGAGTATAAACCGCCGTTCTCACCGTACACACCATATTATTTTAAACTAATTAATGGGCCTTTGTACGGTACCTTAATATTAGACTCCAATTCTGTCAATTATATTCCTGTCACGGGATTTGTTGGAACTGAGTCTTTCGAATTAGAATACTGTTTAAAAGGAAATTGTTTTCCTTTTGACATCAATGTAAATATCTCAGCTAATCCCAATGGTGTGGCTGGATGTGTAGGAACTGAAGATTGTGTGTGGGCAGGTGATACCAATAAGGATGGTATCGTAGATGGAAAAGATATCCTCTTTTTGTCTGCTATAGGTGAAGTAGGTGCACCGAGAATAAGTCCATCATCTGACTGGATTGGTCAACATGGAACAAACTGGAACAACACGGTGGCTGGAATCCTTCAAGATGTAAAGCATATTGATGCAAACGGGGATAGTTTAATAACATCTGCAGATGCCAACATTGTAGATATTAATTATGGAAAAAGAAATAAAATTACTCCTCAAATTATTCCCACTCAACAAAACCAGCTAATTTTCAACACCATTAATAACGGACCTCCAGAACCAGGGGATACCATTCAGATTGAAATTTTGATGGGAACACCTGCTAATCCAGCTATCGACTTTAGTGGAGTGACTTTCCAAATGGCATATAACCCTATTATTTTTGATACAGCTTTTGTTGCTTTTGACGAGGGTGGTTGGTTAGGGTACGATGCACCCGTAATGCAATTCAGTAAAATACCTAATGAAGGGAATCTTGACGTTGCATTTACGAGGAGCGATGAAACTACAAAAAGTGGTTTTGGAAAAATTGGAACAGTTTCAATTGTTGTTGATGATATACAAGGAATTAGAAGTGATGAGTTTACTACTGTTAGTTTCACTAACTCCTACTCCTTAACCGGAAATGGGCACCTAACCAAACTAAATGATGTAGAAGTTCAAATAGAAGTAGACGAATCAGATTTTAATCCAGATTTAAGAAAAAATCTATTAAATGTATTCCCTAATCCTGTTATAGATGGTATAGTTAATCTTCAAACAGATTATTATAATGTTATTCAACATGCAAGAGTAATTAATTTGATGGGTCAAATTATACAAACCCGTGAGGGTAATAATACTAACAAACTGACATTAGACGTTTCTAAATTAGAAACAGGAATGTACATTTTAGATGTAATGACTAGTGAGGGACCAATGACGAAAAAGTTTGAATTTTTTAGACGATAAATCATAAAAGAATATGTTCATTTCATTTCATTTATAATCAGCTTATGCTGACAAAATGGCCAAAGTTAATAGTGAGTTAAACGCGCCAATTTTATGTTTTACTTGCGATTGACCATTGGTTCAGAAATGGAAAAAGTGGCTGAGGTTGTATCAGTCACTTTTTTTTATGCCCCTGCATCATTTTATTTTCTATTTGCGATGCTTAGATTGCCTATCTTATTTCTTTTCTTAATCCTAGATATTCAATTAAATAAACCTGTTTAATGATAAAATAGTAAAATAATATTTGATTTGTTGAGTGTTGAACAATCTGGCTCAGGGCAATATTTTTCATTTGCCAGAAACGATTAATTAAAAATTAACAAAATATATTTTGATATGGCAAAGCAGTATATGGACATGAAAACCCTTAGGTTTTTATTACATAATGTTCATGATTTACAATCAGTTTTATCACAAAAATACTTTTCAGAACATGACAAAGATTCAATGGATATCTTTTTAGATTCAGTTAAAGATTTTTCCGATAAAGAATTATTCCCTTATTTTAAAGAGGTTGATGAACAAGCAGCCTATTATAAAGATGGCAAAATTATCGTTCATCCACAGGTTGAAGTAATGATGAGAAAAGGAGGAGAGATGGGTTTACTAGCTGCTAATTTTAAATATGAAGATGGCGGACTTCAAATTCCTAGTATGGTTTCAACTGCTGGTGGATACATCATGGATGCAGCCAATAATCATTTACCTGGGTATACTGGATTAACTCTTGGAGCAGCAGAATTGATAGCTCATTTCGCAAGTGATGAACTAAAAGAAGCCTATCTACCAAAAATGTTAGATGGGTCATGGGGAGGAACCATGTGTTTGACAGAACCACAAGCAGGAAGTTCTTTGTCTGATATTACAGCAAGCGCGACACCAACTGAAAACGGTTATTATAAAATATCCGGACAAAAGATTTTCATTTCTGGTGGTGACCATGAGTACAGTGATAATTTTATTCACCTTTTGATAGGTCGAATTGACGGGGCGCCAGAGGGCACTAAAGGAATTTCTCTTTTTGTAGTTCCTAAAAATAGACCAAATGGAGATGGAACATATGCTCCAAATGATGTTATCACTGCTGGTGATTTTCAAAAATTGGGGCAGCGAGGATATTGTACGACTCATCTTGTTTTTGGAGAAAAAGAGGAATGCAGAGGTTATTTGGTTGGGGAAGCAAATAAAGGATTAAAATATATGTTCTTAATGATGAATGGTGCGAGAATTGCCGTTGGTCGAGGAGCAGCAAGTATTGCTATGGCAGCTTATCAAGCCTCATTAGAATATGCTAATGAAAGACCTCAAGGTCGAAGATTAAATAGTGAAGGAAAAAAAGATACCAATCAAAAGCCAAGTTTAATTATTGAGCATGCAGATGTTCGTAGAATGCTTTTATTACAAAAAGTAGTAGCAGAAGGATCATTAAGCTTAGCACTGCTAACTTCTCGATATTTGGATTTGAGTAGAACGCATACTGATCAAAATGAAAGAGATCGGTATCATTTGTTGTTAGAATTATTGACGCCTTTAGTAAAAACATATCCATCAGAAATGGGGGCTGTTGCAGTTTCCAATGGCTTACAAATTTTAGGAGGTTATGGATTTACTATGGATTTTATCCTGCAACAATATCATCGAGATATTCGAATTTTCACCTTGTATGAAGGAACAACAGGGATTCAATCTTTAGATTTATTAGGAAGGAAAATTCCAATGCAAAGAGGGAAAGCTGTGGAGTTTTTAGCTGCTGAAATAATGGAATCCATACAAAAGGCAATAAAGTTTGATGAGTTAAAACCTTATGCAAATCAACTAGGTGGAAAATTACAAGATGTACAAAAAGTATTAGGCCATTTAGCTAAATACGCTCAATCAGGTGATTTTGAAAGATACACTGCTGATGCTAACTTATTTATGGAATACTTCAGTAATATCGTAATTGCTTGGTTGTGGTTAGATATGGCGATAGAAGCAAAATCATCCCAAGTGATAGGAGAAAAAACTTACACGGAGGAATTCTATGAAAGTAAGATTCATGCTATGAAATTTTTCTTCAAATACGAATTATCAAAAACAACTTATTTAGCAGAAGTTTTAATGAATGAAGAATCATTAACGATCAAAGACGCTGAGAAGAAAGTTTTTGTGTAATTTTAGATTGGTTAGATATAAATCGTTGCCATTTATTTCTGATTTTCAGTTTCTTGTCACTATTCATTATATAGAATATGAAAAATATCGACTACATCATCATTGGCGCTGGCTCGGCAGGTTGCGTTCTTGCTAACCGTCTTTCCACTGATCCAAACAATAACGTTTTGATCCTAGAAGCGGGAGGTCCTGATTCAGATTTTGAGATTCATATTCCTGGTGCCTATGTGAAGAACTTTAAAAAAAAGATTGATTGGGGTTTTTGGACAGAACCTCAATCAAATATTGACAACCGAAAGATTTATTTACCAAGAGGAAAAACATTGGGAGGTAGTAGTTCAATTAATGCAATGGCCTATGTTCGTGGCAATAAAGCAGACTATGATGCATGGGCTGACTTAGGAAATATTGGTTGGGACTTCGAAAATATTTTACCATATTTTATTCGATCCGAAAACAATGAGCAAGCAAATCAACTAGATGAAAATTATCATGGAGAAAAAGGAGAGCTAAATGTTTCTTTTGCTCAAGGTTTTAAGACACCTTTTTCATCTGCATTTATTGAAGCATGCCAACAAGTAGGAATTTCTGAAAACTTAGACTATAATGGGAAGAAACAAAAAGGAGCAAGTTTTTTTCAATTCAATATAAAAAATGGTAAACGAAATAGTGCAGCAGTTGCATTTTTAAAGCCAGTTCTTAACCGACCAAATTTAAAAGCAATTACTAAAGCTCAAGTGTCTAAAATTATCATTGAAAACGGCGTAGCTGTTGGGCTAGAGTATTTTGATAAAAATAATAGTAAGCAAACCATCTTTGCAGAAAAGGAAATTATTGTTTCTGCAGGTGCTTTTCAGTCTCCTCAACTTCTTCTACTCTCTGGAATTGGAGATGCTAATGAATTAAATCAACATGGAATCAAATGCGTGAATGATTTAAAAGGGGTCGGAAAAAATTTACAAGATCATCTCTTTGTAAATGTTAGTGCTAAGGCGAAACAACAACAAGGTTTAAATCATTATTCCCCATTTTTTAAGCAAGTAGCTGCTGCTATAAATTACATTTTCAAAAACAAAGGGCCATTTATGATCGGCCCTTTGGAGTCAGGTGCATTTATTGACCTTAAAGAAGAAGGTAGACCTGCTAACTTTCAATTTCATTTTGCACCAATGCATGTAGGAGAAGGATATGATTATGACATGTATGATTTATCCACCTACCCAACTCATGATGGATTTACCATTCTACCAACACTATTACATCCTAAGAGTAGAGGTTTTGTTAAATTAAGATCCTCTGATCCGCTAATTAATCCAATTATTCAACCTAATTTCTTACAAGAGGAGGAAGATATGGATCAATTGGTAACTGGCATAAAAAAGGCGTTAGAAATTTATCAACAAAAAGCTTTCGAACCCTACCTTGAAAAAGTTAATGCCCCATTAGATGCTAGTTCTGATGAAGCCATCAAAATACATATCCGGAAATCTGTAGAGACGGTTTATCATCCTGTAGGAACTTGTAAAATGGGAAATGATAATATGGCTGTTGTTGATAGTGAATTACGTGTACACGGTGTTAAGAACCTTCGTGTGGTTGATGCCTCTATTATGCCAAGAATTGTAACTGGCAATACTAATGCAGCCGTTTATATGATTGCAGAGAAAGCTTCAGATATGATTTTAGGAAATTGTTAATCAAGAAAAACAAGAAGCAAAAAGTTTCTTAATAATTTAAATACTTACAATAGTACATTTATAAAAAAAATAATTATTGACTTTTTTTAAAGAAAATAACTTAAACAATACTTTATGAATTTTGAACTTACCGAAAAATCAGAATCTTATCTTGAAAAACTAAACAGATTTTTTGAGGCAAATATTTATCCGAATGAAGCAGAAGTAGATAAGTTTCATCACTCCCACGAAAACCTTTGGAAAAACTGGCCAGGCCTTGAAGAATTAAAAGTAAAAGCAAAGGCTGAAGGCCTCTGGAATTTATTTTTGCCAAAAGCATATGGAGATCTAAGTCCAGGTTTAACCAATCTAGAATATGCACATTTAGCTGGAATGATGGGAAGAGTTCGCTGGTCTTCGGAGGTATTTAACTGTAGTGCTCCTGATACTGGAAATATGGAAGTGCTTTCAAAATATGGAACACCTGAACAACAGGCTAAATGGTTGAAACCTTTGATGAATGGAGAAATTCGTTCGGCATTTTTAATGACAGAACCAGATGTAGCCTCTTCAGATGCAACTAATATTTGCACATCAATTAAATTGGAGGGTGACGAATACGTAATTAATGGAAGAAAATGGTGGTCTTCTGGTGCAATGAATCCAAACTGTAAGGTAGCTATTGTTATGGGTAAAACTGACCCAACTGCACCACGACATCAACAACAAAGTATGATTCTAGTTCCGATGGACACCCCTGGGATGAAAATAATTCGACCACTTTCTGTTTTTGGCTATTATGACTCACCTGAAGGCCATGCAGAGGTACTTTTAGACAATGTAAGAGTTCCTAAAGAAAATATGTTGCTTGGTGAGGGTAGGGGTTTTGAAATCGCACAAGGAAGACTTGGTCCTGGAAGGATTCACCATTGCATGAGACTAATTGGAATGGCAGAAAGAGCCTTAGAGCTAATGAGTAAAAGGTCAGCTAATCGAATAGCTTTCGGCCGACCAATTAAAGACTTTAGTAGTATACGACAAGAAATAGCCATTTCAAGATGTGAAATTGAACAAGCTAGGTTATTGACACTCTCTGCTGCTGACAAAATGGATCGTTTTGGAAATAAAGAGGCCAAAGATTTAATTGCAATGATAAAAATTGTTGCACCAAACATGGCACTTACAGTATTAGATCGAGCCATCCAGATTCATGGTGGAATGGGAGTCAGCCAAGATACTTTCCTTGCTAGCTTTTGGGCAGGTGCGAGAACACTTCGATTGGCAGATGGACCAGACGAAGTACACATGTATCAATTAGGTAAAAATACGATAAAGAAATATATTTAATAAAATGGTGAACGCTTAGAGGTGAATGGCTAATTTTCTAAAATGATAATAAGCATTTACTGTCCAGTGTTAACAATTAAAAATATCATGGGGCAAAATGTTAGAAAGGGAGAGGAATTAAAAGAGGGTTTCCTAAAAGATTTTTTATTTAAAAATCATCTTATTGAAAACATACATAGTAATATGGATGTATTTCAATTCTCTAATGGTTTTTCAAATCTTACCTACCTTTTACAAATTGAAAATATAGAATATGTATTACGGCGCCCACCTTTTGGAGCTATTAAGAGAGGTCATGATATGGGGCGCGAGTACAAAGTTTTGTCAAGACTTAACAATATATTTACAAAAGCTCCAAAAGCGTTCGCCTATACAGAAGATGAAACAATAATTGGTTCAGCTTTCTATGTGATGGAAAAAGTAAATGGAATAATTTTAACAGCCAAAGAGGCCTCCAAAAGAAAAGTGACGGCCGAAGAATTTCCGATCATTGCAAATAGTTGGTTAGAAACTTTTGTTGAATTACACCAAGTAGACTATAAAAGTATTGGATTAGATGATTTAGGAAAACCAAATGGTTATGTAGAAAGGCAAGTTAGAAATTGGGGAAAACAGTATTTAAAAGCTGCTACTTCAGAAGTCCCTGCAGCCATCAATGTGATGAAATGGTTAGATGAAAATCAACCTGCTGAATACGATCATAGTTTAATTCATAATGATTTCAAATATGATAATGTTATATTTAAGGATGAAAATTGGAGAGAAGTTGCTGCTGTTTTAGATTGGGAAATGTGTACACTAGGTGACCCTATGATGGACTTGGGGACATCAATTGCCTATTGGTCGATGGCTTCCGATGGGCCAATAGTAAACCAAGGAATTCCATCACCAACTGCTATGCCTGGTAATCCTAGTCGTACGGAAGTTGTTGAAATGTATGCTCAGAAAAGTGGCCGATCGATTAACAATTTGATTTTCTATTATGTTTTTGGGTTGTATAAAATAGCCGTAATCGCTCAACAAATTTACTATCGTTATCATCATGGAATGACCTCTGATCCCAAGTTTTCAAAATTAGATAAAGCAGCAGAATTGCTTTGTATCATGGGGCAACAAGCTATTTCGAAAAAACGAATAGATAACTTATTCTAATCAATCTAAACTGAGTATTTTTAAGTTTAATAAAAACAAAATTTAAAAAGCGTTTTTACTTTATGTCAAAACTATATTTTTTTCGTCATGCTCAAGCATCTTTTATGTCTGATAATTATGATAAATTATCTGGGCATGGAGAAAAGCAATCTGAAGAATTAGGAAAGTACCTTGTTAAAAAAGGTTTTCATTTTGATAAAATATATGTTGGTCCATTGGAAAGACAAAAGAAAACATTTGAGATAGTTGCTGGTGTTTTTTCTAAGAATAAAATGATGGTTCCAGAGCCAGTTATTATAGAAGAATTAAGAGAGCATTCAGGACCAAGAGCAATGCGTTATGTTTTTCCAAAATTAAGAGAAAATAATTCAGAGGTAGAAAAACTACTTCAAATTGCGGAGAAAGATCCTCGATTAAAAAAAAGAAACCACCTTTTAGCTTTTCAACATTTTATGGATGAGTGGGCGGAAGGAAAAATCGAGGTACCAGAAGTCGATTCATGGGCGACATTTAGGAAAAAAGTAAAAATTGGTTTAAATAAGATCTTAGAAAATACCGAGAAAGGGGAAACTATTGGTGCATTTACCTCTGGAGGAACTATATCTGCAATAACTGCTGAGGCGATAGCTATTAAAGAAGAACGAATAGTTGCGACTATGAATTTTTCAGTTCGAAATACCTCATTCACAAGTTTTCTTTTTTCTCAAAACAAATTTAACCTTTTGAGCTTTAATGAATTACCACATTTGGAAAAAGAAATGATCACCTTTGTATGAAGATTATGATGGAAAAATTTACAGATCTCACAAAAAGACAATTCAAAATATTTATGGCAATGCCAATTGATGCTCCATTACAAATGTTAAATCTTTTAAAATTTAAGGATAAGATGGATGACTCAGATATTTCGGGTGCAGAGAGATATAAAGAATATATGAAAGCAGCGATTCCTTTTTTTGAAAAATCAAAAGCAAAAGTAATTTTTTATGGTGATGCAAAATTCAATTTAATAGGCCCACAAGAATTAGAATGGGATAAAGTTTTAATTGTTGAATATGCACAAAAAAACGATTTCATCAATATGATAACCACCGATGGTTATCCTTCTGAAATGCGTAAATCAGCTTTAGAAGATTCTAGATTGATCTTTTGTGAACTAAATGAAAAATAAAAATTACTATCTTTTAAAATTATAAATTAATCATGCAACTAGAAAATAAAGTCGTCATTGTTACTGGGGCAGGATCTGGAATAGGAGCAGCTACTGCAATTTTATGTGCTGCTAATGGAGCAAAGGTCGTTGTGTCTGATGTGAATTCAGCCAATGCTCAAAATGTGGTAAATGGAATAATTGAGGCAGGGGGAAATGCACTCGTGGTCAAATCAGATGTAACTAAATATAAAGACGTAGAAAATCTAATTAACTCAACAGTTGGAGTATTTGGTAGATTGGATGTAATCGTAAATAATGCTGGAATCGGCCCTAAACGAATGGTTAAAGTAGCAGATCACACATTAGAAGATTGGGATAAAGTGATAGCGGTAAATCAGACTGGCGTCTTTTACTGTATGAAATTAGCGATTGCTCAAATGTTAAAAAATGGTGGAGGCAATATTGTAAATGTTGCCTCACTTGCAGGTTTAAAAGCTTCTGGTAAAAATCTATCTTACAGTGCAAGTAAATTTGCGGTAGTTGGTATGACGAAATCTGCGGCACTCGAGTATGCTAATGATAATATTAGAGTCAACGCTGTTTGCCCTGGTTATACAAAGTCTGCATTGTTAGATCAGTTATTAAAGATGCGGGACGATATGGATAAATTACTCCTAAGATTTGTTCCAATGAGACGTTTTGGTGAAGCCAAAGAAATTGCAGAAGCCATCGTTTTCTTAGCTTCGGATAATACAAGATTTATAACAGGGCAGACTATAACACTTGATGGGGGTGCATCTTTGTAAAGATAGAAAAATTGGTTCCCAATTATCTATTCGACTCCTTAAAACCTATTATTATAAATAAAATTTGGCCCACAAGATTACTTAAAGTCATCTTGTGGGTTTTCTATTTTTTCAGAAAAATTATTATGGCGAAAAATAAATCTACCACTCCTCGAAAAGATCTACAAGATTTTCAAAAGCGCAAATCATTTCTTTTAGATAAAAATCGTTCTGTGGCTGTTGCTAAACGACATAAAAAAGGATTAAGAACTGCGAGAGAGAATATTGAAGATTTATGTGATCAAGATACTTTTGTAGAATTTGGATCTATGATTGTTGCAGCACAAAGAGGTAGGAAATCTGAAAAGGATTTAATCGAACAAACTCCAGCAGATGGACTCATTACAGGGATAGCATCTATAAATGGAAAATGGTTTAACAAGGATGAATGTAAATGCATTGTTTTAAGTTACGATTATACTGTTCTTGCAGGAACTCAAGGTGCATTTAATCATAAAAAAACAGATAGGATGATGCAGATTGCAAAAAAAGCAAAAAAGCCAATCATTTTTTTCGTTGAAGGGGGAGGTGGTCGTCCAGGAGATGTTGATTTTGATATTATTTCTACTGGAGGATTAGACTTGATGACTTTCGTAGAGTATGCTCGACTTAGTGGTAAGGTACCAAGAGTAGCTATTGCCTCAGGATATTGTTTTGCTGGAAATGCTTCCATAGCAGGCTGCTCTGATGTTATCATCGCAACCCAAAACATTTCATTAGGAATGGGAGGACCTGCTATGATTGAAGGAGGTGGATTAGGAAAATTTCATCCGAAAGAAATTGGTCCTGCAAAAATGCAATATGAAAACGGTGTAATAGACATTTTAGTAAAAGATGAAATTGAAGCAGTCGCTACAGCAAAAAAATATATCTCCTATTTTCAAGGAGCCATTAAAAACTGGACATGTAAAGATCAACTTGAACTTCGAAACCTAGTCCCAGAAAACAGGAAATTTGCTTACGATATTTTCAAAGTGATTAATCATATGGCTGATGATGATTCTGTTTTAGAAATCCGTGGCGATTTTGCAAAAAATATGGTAACTACTTTTATTCGAATTGAAGGAAAGCCAATGGGTTTAATTGGAAATAGTACCCGACATTTAGGAGGAGCAATTGATGCAGATGCAGCGGACAAAGCAGCAAGATTTATGCAACTATGCGACGCATTTAATATACCGATTTTGTCTCTTTGTGATGCACCTGGATTTATGGTTGGGCCAGACTGTGAAAAGACTGCGATGGTCAGACACTCTTCTAGAATGTTTATTATTGGTGCTTCTTTGAATATTCCAATTCTTACAATAGTTTTACGTAAAGCTTATGGTTTAGGAGCAATGGCAATGGCAGGAGGAAGTTTACATGAATCCTTTTTTACAGTCGCATGGCCAACTGGAGAATTTGGAGCAATGGGACTAGAGGGAGCTGTTAAATTAGGGTTTAAAAAAGAGATTGATGCTCAAACTGATCCTGCCAAAAAACAGGCACTTTATGATAAACTAGTCAAAAATGCTTACGATCGTGGTAAAGCAACTGCTGCAGCATCCTTTTTAGAATTTGATGAGGTTATTGATCCTAAGGATTCTAGACAGTGGATTGTTAATGCTTTGGAGAGTATTCCATTACACAAAAATAATCACAGCAGAATCATTGATAGTTGGTAACTATTGAAATAATAATAAATCTAATTTAATTTTTAATAAAAAGAGCCTTTTTAAATAATTGAAAGAGCTCTTTTTATCTTATGTAGAAAATTTTTAATCATGCTTTGAGGGAGATCTTGGTTTAGAACGAGAATCCCTTTGATTAGAATTGCGGTTACCACCACCTCTTCGACTATTAGAATTTCTACCTCGGTTATTATTATATCTACCACCACCTCCGCGGTTCCTTCCATATCTACTTTCTTTAGGAGCATTGGGGTTATACTTAGGTCCCTCTCCTAATTCTTCAGGCAGTTGTAACTTCTTAACCTCACTTCCGATCAAGGATTCGATTTCACCAAAGTTTCTCTGATCTCTTGGAGTAATTAAAGTTAAAGCAACTCCTGTAGAATCTGCTCTAGCAGTTCTACCAACTCGATGTACGTAATCCTCAGCATCGCTAGGAACATCATAATTAATGACCAAACTTATTTCTTTGATATCAATTCCCCTTGCCAAGATATCAGTTGCAACAAGTATCTGAATCTTGTGCGCTTTAAAAGCACGCAGGGTAGACTCTCTTTCTTGTTGATCAAGATCAGAGGAAATTTCTGCTACTTTAAATCTTTTTCTTTTTAAGGCTTGAGTTAATTCTTTAACGACCTTTTTAGTTGAAGAGAAAATAATAACACTTGGATATTGGGCCTCTTTTCCTTTCAATAAAGTTTCTACGAGAGGAATTTTTTGAGGAGGATAAGTCATATACGCTCCTTGGACAACACCCTCTGCAGGTTTTGAAAGAGCGATATTTATTTGCGATGGATTCTTTAAAAGTTTTTTAGCTAAGTCTCTAATTTTCCCTGGCATTGTGGCTGAAAATAGTAATGTTTGCCTATCCTCAGGAAGTTTTTTTACCACAGTCATAATATCATTGAAAAATCCCATGTCAAGCATTCGGTCAGCCTCATCCAAAATCAGAAATTGAACACTTTTAAAATTTGTGTACCCTAAACTAATATGTGAAAGAAGACGACCTGGTGTGGCAATTACAATATCAACACCTTTAGTAAATGCTTTCTTTTGTCGATCAAAAGATGCACCATCTCCTCCTCCATAAACAGGAATAGAACTCACACCAAGGAAATATCCAAAGGCTTCTACCTGTTGATCTATCTGTAAAGCTAGTTCACGAGTAGGAGCAATAATAATAGCTTGTACTCCTTTTCTATCAGAATTCGAGGCTATTTTATTAAGGGTAGGTAAAAGAAATGCACCAGTTTTACCAGTACCCGTTTGAGCACAGGCAATGAGGTCCTTGTTCTGATTTATTAGTGGAATAGCTTGGGCTTGAATCGGACTAGGTTCTTTGAAACCCATGAAATCAAGAGCTTCTAAGAGGCTAGGGGCAAAATCAAAATTATCAAATGTCATACGACGCAATTTCTGTCTTTTTATAAATAAATGCAAAGATGAAAAAAAACAAGTGTTTATTCTAATTTATCTTTACCAATGATAATTTAATGTAATACGCAGAAATGTAGTTATTGTTTTGCTAGTAGGAATTTAATGCAGTAGTTTAATAAAACTCAAATAGTTACTATAGAATTTCTATAAATCATTATGGTTGTCCTTAGCAAAATATCTCATCTTTAATAATAACCATTACCACATAAAATGAACTTTGCTAATAATGTTACTCTGAAATCAGTAAAATTAAAAAGGTATTAATGGTTAACCATTAGTACCTTTTTAAACTAAAAACTAAATTAAACTTATAACCGGTTCTTATTGATAATTGCTAATAACTCTTCTCGATAATTCTTACCAATTGGTAAATGTTTGGCTTGATTTTTTTCAATCACCTCAACCATGTTTCCTTGCACTGCTTGAATTCTTTGAATATTCACAATATATGATCTATGTATTCTTTTAAAAATAGACTCAGGCAACTTTTGTTCTAAACTTTTCATAGTTTGAAGGGTAATAATCCTACTATTATTTAATCGAATTATTACGTAGTCTTTTAATCCTTCAATATAAACAATATCTCGATAATTGACTTTAATTAATTTTTTATCGGCTTTAACAAAAATAAAATCATCCTCTTTTTCATCAGTTGAGATAGAGGAGGGGAGGGTATCTTTATTTTCTAAACTAATCTGCTCTTGAGCTTTATTGACACCTTTAATAAAACGATCCAAGGAAATAGGTTTTAATAAATAATCAACGGCATTTAATTCAAAACCTTCAACAGCATAGTTAGCGTAAGCCGTAGTAAAAATCACCTTTGGAGGTTTTGCCAAAGTTCTTAAAAAGTCAATGCCAGTTAATTGAGGCATCTGGATATCCAAAAACATTAAGTCTATGTCATGATCTTTTAAAGCCGCATTTGCTTCTAAAGCATTATTGCATTTCGTTACTAAATTGAGATCAGGAATCTTATCAATATATGTTTCCAAAACATCCAAAGCAAGGGGCTCATCATCAACAATAATTACATTTATCATTCAATTAATTTTTAGTTTACAAAATTTGATCTTAAACTTTTTTAGTTACCATAAAGCTAATTTAAATCAATATCCAATTCTACCCCATATGTATTAGGATCATCATGGATTTCCAATTTATAATTATTAGGGTAAATAATATTCAACCTACGTTTTACATTTACTAAGCCTATTCCACCACTTCTTTTATGAGTTTGGGTTGGCAAACTTTCCGATTTACTATTTTCAATATAAAAATGGATATGTTGATCTTCAACTTCTAACAATATATTTACAAATCCATGTGAAATATGTGTATTCAATCCATGTTTAAAACTATTTTCCAAAAAAGGAATAAATATTAATGGTGCAATTTGTTGATCAAAAATTTTACCATCCACTTTATAATTAATTTGCACATTTTTTCCTTGCCTCAATCTCTCTAAATCTAAATAGTTTTGGATATAATTTACCTCCTTTTGCAATGGTACTCTTCTTTCGTTGCATTCATATAACATATATCGCATCATTTCTGATAACTTAATAACAATTTCAGGAGCCTTGTCTGATTTCTTTAAGGTTAAGGCATAGAGATTATTGAGTGTATTAAAAAGAAAGTGAGGATTAATTTGTGATTTCAAAAACCGCAATTCTGACTGCATAGTTTGCGTTTGTAAATCTTTTTTCTCTCTCAAATGCCTAACCCAATCTGTAATAATTTTCCCAATGGTAGATGAACCAACTATCAAAAAACTAGCAATGAAAAATAAAAATTGTTTTCCTAGTATAAATGTCTCCGCATTGCTTAAAATCAAATAGAACACCATCAACTTAATAGGTGTAATTACCACTACAGATAAAGTTAACAAAAAGCTGTATTGTAAAAACTTCTTTTCTGTAAGATAATTTGGAATAAGATAAAAAAGATTAAAGTAAACTAGTATTCCATAGAAAAGCACATTTACTGATTCTACACTAAACTTAGTGAGAAAACTGTGATTATTGCTATCTAGCAATAATAGAATGAAAAACATTACAACCCAAAAAACAGAATGGTAAACAATTCGTTGTGTAACGAAGTCATAAATTTTTGCTCTAATTGTTCTTTTTACTATTTGATCCATTTAGTTACAAAATTCTTATTTATTCTTATGGTGTAATTAAAGTATAATAACTGAAAGTTAGAAACTAATTCGATAAATACCTTTTAACCATAGATAAATGTAAGAAAATCATAACTTGTTCTTTTTTTTATTGGAAAAGTGTCACTGAAACAAATTTTTTTCTTATATATGATATATTGAAATATTTAATCTCATTTCAAATCACGCAAAATATTTTTTAAATAATTTCAATAATCTATTTTTCTGTATTCCATTTTAGAATTTTGTACTTTTGCAGCGCTAAAAATTAAAAATCATCATATGGTTTATTTGACTAGAAAAGAACGTTTTAATGCTGCTCATAAACTTTGGGTAGATGAATGGAGCGAAAAAAAGAATTTTAAAGTTTTTGGGAAATGTTCCAACAAGAATTGGCATGGTCATAATTATGATTTGTATGTAACCGTCAAAGGTAGACCTGACCCTCAAACTGGCTTCGTAATGGATGCTAAAAAACTAAGTAAAATAATCAAAAAAGTCATCACAAACAAAGTTGATCACTCTAACCTCAACCTAGATATAGACTTTCTCCCAAAAGGAATGCAACCAACTACAGAAAATTTAGTTATCCTCTTTTGGAATCAGCTTAAACCAATAATAAAAGGATGTGAGCTACATTCTGTAAAACTTTGGGAAACTGAAACAATTTACGCAGAATATTTTGGAGAATAAATAATTAAAGTTTTAAACATTCTTTAATTTATAAATGTTCCAAAGATTAAACATTTAAAAACGTTTATGAGTAGTTACAAGAAAACAGAAACTTACCCAGAGAAATTGACTAAGGACTTAATGGATAAATTCGAATTCATATTAGAAGGAATTGGTGAAGATCCTAAAAGGGAAGGGTTAATAAAGACTCCGGAACGAGCTGCTAAGGCAATGCAATTTTTGACGCATGGTTATGATCTTGACGCAACTGAAATTTTAAAGTCTGCGATGTTTAAAGAAGAATATAGCGAAATGGTAATAGTGAAGGATATTGAAGTTTATTCTATGTGCGAACACCATATGTTACCATTTTTCGGAAAAGCCCATGTAGCATACATCCCAAATGGTCACATTGTAGGATTGAGTAAAATCCCTAGGATAATTGATGTATTTGCTCGAAGGTTACAAGTCCAGGAAAGGTTAACCCACGAAATTTTACATTGTATACAAGACACATTAAAACCTCTTGGTGTTGCTGTGGTCATTGAAGCGAGACATATGTGTATGATGATGAGAGGAGTTCAAAAACAAAACTCTGTTACTACTACCTCAGCTTTTACGGGTGAGTTTGAAAACCAACCAACTAGAGGTGAGTTTCTAAATTTAATAAATTCAAATTTACACTAGGACTTAAAAAATAATTTATACTTTTGCGACATGTATGGAGAGAAGAGTAATATTGTTACTCTTCTCTTCTTATTTAATTATTCTAGTAAATTTAATGGCGGTACTAAGAGTTAACCGTTTACTTTTAATTAAAACCTACTCATATGAATGCCTATGTTTTTCCAGGCCAATCTGCTCAGTTCGAGGGGATGGGAAAAGATCTTTACGAAAATTCAGAACTTGCTAAAAACTTATTCGAAGATGCTAACAAAATTCTGGGATACCGTATTTCAGATGTAATGTTTGAAGGTACTTCTGAGGATTTGATGCAAACTAAAATTACTCAACCAGCTGTATTTTTACATTCTATTACTAAGGCAAAAATAGCTGGTGATGAGTTCAAACCTGACGCTGTTGCTGGACATTCATTGGGTGAATTTTCTGCTTTAGTTGCATGTGGTGCTATGAGTTTCGAAGATGGATTAAACTTAGTAAAAAAACGAGCTCTTGCTATGCAGAAAGCTTGCGAGGCAACTCCAAGCACAATGGCAGCTATTGTTGGATTGGAAGACAACATAATTGAAAAAATATGTGAAGAAATTGACGACATTGTCGTCCCCGCTAATTATAATTCTCCTGGACAATTAGTTATCTCAGGCTCAATTTCTGGAATTGATATGGCTGTTGAAAAGTTAAAAGAAGCAGGTGCAAAGCGAGCAATTGTCCTACAAGTTGGAGGAGCTTTTCATTCCCCATTAATGAAACCAGCATTAGAGGAACTAGGCAAAGCAATTGAAAATACTAAAATTGGAACTCCAATTTGTCCAATTTATCAAAATGTAAATGCCCTCCCTGAAAAAAATCCTCAAAAAATTAAGGCTAATTTAATAGCCCAATTAACATCACCTGTAAGATGGACCCAAACAATTCAAAATATGGTAAAGGATGGATTTAATAATTACATAGAAGTAGGAGGAAATGGTAAAGTTCTCAGAGGTCTAATTAGACGTATAGATCGTTCTGTAGGATCTGAAGCATTATGAATGCAGAAATAACAAAAAAAATAGTATTTTAAACAATATTTGAGAAACAAAATTTGAGAAACAATATTTGAGAAACAAAATATAGAGTAAATACTCTTTTATGAACAAACAGCAGCAGGATACTTGGCTCTCCGTCCATCTTTATTATAATGAGCCATGGGAGGGTTTTCTACACAAAGCTATTGAGCCTTATGTCAATACTGCTATTCAAACTGGAATTGCTGATCAATTCTTTTTTATCCGATATTGGGAAAAGGGTCCTCACATTCGGTTGCGGGTTAAAGGAGATCTAGAAATGCTTAATTCTATTCTAAAGCCTAATCTCGAAGAGCATTTTAATAACTATTTCGAATCAATACCTTCACGGCGTATTGAACCAAATTATCCTCCTAGCTTCTCTGGAAATTTAAAATGGCTTCCAAACAACACCTTAGTATATTTTGATTACGAACCTGAATATAGAAGATACGGTGGACCTATTGGTATAGCATTAAGCGAAAAGCAATTTATGGTCTCCTCCCAAACGGTATTAGAATTTATTAACCAAAAGGGAGCACTATGGTCCTACGATGATGCGATGGGGATAGCAATAAAAATGCATCTTACATTTATTCATTCAGCTGGTTTAAATATCGATCAAGCTATTTCATTTTTTGATTTTCACTGTAAAAATTGGTTACCTCATACATTTAAAAATATTCAGGAGGAAATTACACAGGAAGATTTTGAAAGCCAATCTTTTCTCTCCACTCAAGCATTTGAAGAATCATTCGAAAGTCAAAAATCTTCTTTAATACCTTTCCATTTTAAACTTTGGAATGCAATGGAAGAGGGTATTCCTTTTGAGGAAGATACACTGAACAAATGGTTTAGAAAAAATAAGATAATTATAGATGAATTAAGATTAAATGAAAAAGAATTAAATTATAGGACATCAAAGTATGTTTATCAAATTAAATCAACTCAATTTCCAGAAAAAGAATTATTGTGGTCTATTTTGGTGGATTACATCCACATGACCAATAACCGATTAGGGATATTTAATCAGGATGAGTCATATTTAAGTTTTATAATGATGAGGTGTTTAGAGGAAATAAAAAGGAATGATAGAGTGGGGGTGAAAATTAAAAAAATTGGTTAAAGTATATTCAACCAATAATGATATAATATTTTAATTTATATATCTAATTCCCAAATTAAATGTATTTCCAGCACCCTGATTAGCAGAAGTGAAAAAATTAGAGTATAAAACTTCTAGTCCTATTTTCCCTGTAATTTGATATTTAAGACCAATCCCAGCTTGAGCAAAATCTCCCTGAACATTAAAACTATTCACTCTTTGATTCCCTTCTATTTTGTTTAATCCAAACCTTGGTGAATACTGTAACATCAAATAGACCGTTGTATTTCCCGAGGGAAAATAACTGATAAAACCACTTAAAGGAGTATCTAGATAGTTTTCCCTAGGGTTATTATCAGGGTAAGAATCGGCTGATTTTGCAAATCGAAATAATAAATCTCCTTCCAAAAATAATTGCCATTTTAAACCTAAATTCTTGTCAAAAAAAAATTGGTTCCACCAAGTGAATCTATCCCAATCAAAAAACGGAAACCGATTTACACTTTGAGAATCGACTATTATTTGTTTTATTCCTTCGTTATCTTTTGTAATTGGAATGAGAAACGAACTTTTAATTGAGATACTAGAACTTTTAAAAGGAGCAAGTTTTATTGTTGGACCTAAACTACTAATACCACTTCGATTTTTTCGATCATTTTTTCGAAAAGTTAAAACTGCTAAAGGGGAGGATTCTTTTTGATCAATTCTCACCGTTCTTAAATTAAGATTTAATCCTACATTCCATTTTCTATCTTCACTTACTCCATATAGTATATTAATTAGGCCTGTAAAATAGTTTTCTCGGACGCCTAAGTTTACCTTTTTCCTATCATTATTTCTAAAAGAAGTTTGCGTGTATAAGTTGTTATAAAGTTGAAACTCTATTTGATTTTTTTTCAACATACTTGAAGGAGTATATGTTTGAATAAATGAATTTGATCTAGTTATTTGTGAATCACTCCCATTACTTTCAAGAAAAGTATTATTACTAAAATCATTTAAAACCCAATCGTAAGGGTAGTGAATAATTCGATTCTCAGGATTTAAATTTTTGGTTCTATATTTATTTATAAAATCAAGGACGGTTCCATTTTCGGTAAAATCCTCTTTATACCATCTGAAGATATTAGATATATAATTTTTTCCATTTTTTTCATAGATAAAGCTGGAATCGTTAATTGCAAAGGTAGTTTGTGAATCTAACTGATTGTCTAGTAAAATTGGATTATAGGCAAACTTGGCAATAGGTGGACAACTAACAGCAGCACAATTCAAAACAAAATGAACACGTGGATCTTTAAATTCTTTTCGAATTTGGTCATTTTCAATTTGGTTTAGTGACCACTCACTACCACCAACATTGTGTTTGATCTTCTCAAAAAAACCATTTACTTTTTGTACACTATGGATTGGATAATTGCGAACTACCTCTTTAATAACTAGTATGTTATAGGAATTTATTAAAAAAGCTTTTCGCTCTAATGATGTTAAACTTTTAGGATTAATTTGAGAAACAAGCATTATTAATTCTTCTAACTCAGTATTATTCCTATTTAACGAGGAGTAATCCACATTCCCATTCTTTACAGCTGATCTAAAAAATGAGTCTGTTTTTTGGAAAAAAGAATTGATATCTTGAGCAGTAGCACTTAGGCAAAAAACTGAGAAAGAAAGAGAAAATATGATATATTTGAAATTCATTTTTTTATTTTTACTTACCCTAATAACGTATTTTAAAATGATTGGTTGTCGTCCTATAACCAACAAACTTATCAATAGTAAAACTTTTTTTATTTTACTAACATTGAATTTAACTGAACAAAAGCAAATTTAAAGTGGAAATATTATTAATAATTATTTATGGCTTCTTTCTAACCTTCATTTTATTTTATAGTTTAATTCAGATGCATTTAGTCATTTTGTACTTAAAAAGAAGGAAGATAAAAAAAGGTTCAACGATTCCTACCCCTGACTATTTTCCATTTGTAACAATTCAACTTCCTATTTATAATGAGCTTTATGTTGTCGAAAGATTGATCCTACAAGTTTCAAAAATTGATTACCCAAAGGATCGTTTTGAGGTTCAAATTTTGGATGATTCAAATGATGAAACAACCCAAATTATTCGAAAGGTAATCTTAAAGTTAAAGGAGTCAAAAGTTAAATTTGATCTAGTTCGGAGACCTAATAGAATTGGATTCAAGGCAGGTGCTTTAGCCTATGGAATGAATATATGTCAAGGAGAATTCATTGCTATATTCGATGCTGACTTTTTACCTAAAAAGGATTTCTTAAAAAAAACAATTCCTTATTTTATAGATAAAAAAGTGGGTGTAGTTCAAACTAAATGGGCCCATATAAATGAAAATTATTCAAAATTAACCCAGATTCAAGCTTTTGGCTTAGATGCCCATTTCACAATAGAACAAGGAGGGCGAAACTATGGAAAATACTTTATTAATTTCAATGGTACAGCAGGAGTATGGCGAAAGACATGCATAGAAGATGCGGGTGGTTGGTCCGCTGATACATTGACAGAGGATTTAGATTTAAGTTACCGTGCCCAATTAAAAGGTTGGTATTTTAAATATTTAGAAAAAGTTGAATCGCCTGCAGAATTACCGGCTGCAATGAATGCTTTAAAGAATCAACAATTCCGTTGGACTAAAGGAGCGGCAGAATGTACTCGAAAAAATTTAATTAGAGTTTTAAAAACCAAAAATTTACCTATCTCAACAAAGTTACATTCTGTTTTTCACCTAATGAATAGTTTTATTTTTATTTGCGTTTTCTCTGTTGCAATTTTATCCATCCCGATTTTCTATGTTAAACTACATTTTGTAAAATACGCTTTACTATTTAAATATGCCACTGGTTTTATTTCAAGTATGTTTTTCCTTTTGATTTTCTATTGGGTAGCACAACGAAGTTTAAAAAATAATCTACTAACAACTTTAAAACAATTCATTTGGAAATTCCCGTTATTCTTAGCAGTCTCAATGGGCATGTCTTTACATAATGGAATTGCAGTAATGGAAGGTTATCTTGGGAAAAAATCTCCATTTGTTAGAACTCCAAAATTTAATCTTGAAAAGTTATCTGACAAATGGTATGGAAATAAATATTTAGCGAGTAGTATTGGAGGAGTAACTATTTTGGAAGGGGTATTATTTATCTATTTCTTGGGTGGAATTGCATTAAGTTTTTATTACAATAGTTTTGGTTTATTACCACTATTTTTGATATTAAGTTTTGGTTTTGGATATGTATTTTTCTATTCAATTTTTCATTCATCAAAGTGATTTATTTATTTAAACTATACAAAAATAAACTTGAATTGGATATATCAGAATCCTAACCATTTCATTTAACGCTATTTCTCAATACCAAACTCATTTGCCATTTAAAAATAATAAAGAACCCGCATTATAATTATTAACCTTACCTCCAAAATTGCTACCATAAAGAGTGAAACCTACACCTTCGCAAGCAAAAAAAATATCCAATAAGATAATTATCCAATAAAAGGTTTTTGATAAAAAGGACAGTCTTAAGAGTACTTTCGCAGTAATGTTCTAAAATTTCTTTTGATATAAAAGCCCCTAATCATATTAAAAAATTAATGAATAAATGAAGAATAAAACTTTACATTCCCTCCATCCTGAAAGATTATGTTATCCAAATGGACCACTAAGCAATCTATGCAAATAAGCTTGAAAAAGATTTGGATTCATTATTAGAAATATAATAATTATTGAAATGTACCCAAAAACAGCACCACTCATATGTGCATCATGTGCAACATTATCTCCTCCTTTTTTATCCATATAACTCTCATAGAATAAATAGAGTATTCCAGCTATTATGTAAGGAATTGGAAGAACAAAATACAATAGAAGTATACTCCAAGGATAAAGAAAGCTGCATGCAAATAATACTCCTGCCACTCCACCAGAAGCACCTAAAGCAGAATAATACTGGTTATTGGAATGTTTAATAAATGAAGGCAAAGCACCAAAGATAATAGAGCCAAGATAAATTAATAGGTAGAACAATCGACCAGCTAATCCACCAAAATGCTGAAGCAAAGTAAACTCTAGTTGCTCTCCAAATTGGTATAAGACGAACATATTAATTCCTAAATGAATCCAACTTCCATGCAAAAAACCAGAAGATAAGAACCGATAATATTGGCCAAACTCTTTTACCGATGCAGGCCGCATCAAAAAATCATTCCTCATCTGTTGATTATTGAATCCTTGATAAGAGATGATGCAAGTGAAAATAATGATAATTAAAGTGAGCGAAATTTGAGCGCCTTCCATGGTATTATATATTATTATTTAAGAATGGTGATATGGTTCGTTTTTTAGAATGGTTAAAGCCCTATAAAATTGCTCAATAAAGAATAATCGTACCATCTGATGTGAAAAAGTCATGGCGGAAAGAGCTATCTTTTGCTGTGATCTTTTATATATTTCATCTGAAAACCCGTATGCTCCTCCAATCAAAAAAATAATTTTTCGAGCTGAATGTTGAAGTTGTTTTTCTATCCAAAAAGCAAATTTCTCAGAGGTGAAACTCTTTCCATTTTCATCAAGTAGAATGAGTAAATCATTTTTTTCTAGTTTATTCAAAATTACGCTCCCTTCTTTTAACTTCAATAATTCAGGAGTCATATTTTTAGCATTTTTGATATCAGGCAATACTACCATTTGAAAAGGAACATATTTCCGAAGTCTTTTTTCATAAATTTCAATTCCTTCATTGAGATATTTGAATTGTGTTTTTCCAACTACCCAAAATTCAACTTTCATGTAAATATATTGTTGTTTTTAAATTCCAATTTAAACTAATTACAACTCTAATCCTTTATTAAAACATATTAAGCTCCTCCATTAAAGTATGTCTTTCAGGATATTCATCACGATACTGCTTTACTAATTTATAAACTAATTTTTTAGCTCCGATCTTTTTTAGATGATAAAAAATATCTCTTATTTTAGTCGATGTTCGTCGGCCTAAATGATTCCTCAAATACCCATCCAACAAATCTTCGTACAAATTAAAAACCTCTTTTCTGAAACTTTCAATTAGCTGTACATCATAGTTTTCTAATAAATCCAATGATCTATTATCTTTGATGAATTCAATCAACTCCTTGTCCATTTTTTCCTCAGCCAAAATCTTAGCAATTGTATTTTTCTTTTGAGGAGAAAAAGGAAGTTCTTCGATTAAACTTAATAGACTTTTAACTTCTTTTTTCCAACCTTTTAAAATAGTATTTTTCAAGATTTGATAGTAATGAAACTCAAAAGTGACAATAAATCGCCTACGTGCATACTTTGTTATATCCTGATTAAATTGAGTTTTCAATCCAATATTTAATAAGATATCATCTAACTCGTTTCTAACCGGTACGTTTTTTTGCATTTCAAGCCCTTTCAATGCTAGCTGCTTTGCATCGGTATATTTTTTCTGACTCATTGAGTTTTTAATGGCTGCTAAAAGGACTTCAGGCTCCTCTAGATTATTCTCAATAAATGTAGATAATGAGGTTTTCTCAAACTGTTCAACTAACTTCATCTTAAATAAAAGTAAAATACCTTTTTTCTTTTTATCAAATGTATTCCCTAATTCGCTATCAATTTTTTCTAATAAAATAACCGCATAGTTTTTTTCAGAGGTTAAATCTAAAAGAAAGGTTAAAAAGTACGAATTTGTTCCGTATTTTTTATGTTCCCGACCATCAAAATTTTCAAAACAAAACTGCCAAATTTCTTTTTTTAATTCTGGTGGTATATCTTTTTTTATTAGATTTTTTAAAAAAGCAAATGCTGAATTTAGGAGGTCTAAAATTCTATCTTCATGATTCTCAGCCCTCTTTATATTGGGCGATAATTTAATAATTATAGCTTGCAAAATATCTGAGGCCTCAGAATAATGTTCTAAAGCAATTGCATCATCTACATGATCTAAAATATCTGTTATTACTAACTGGATCTGTTGAAGTGAACTATATTTTATTTTATCTTTTGTTGTAGTTACAGAAGTGAATGTTGCTTGTAATAATTGTAAATATTTTTCTTTATCATTTTCTACCTCTACCGCATGAGCAAACCTAGCTTTTAAGGATAAGGCAAACTTTTTATCTGTTCGAGCATATGCTCGAACAAAGTTTTTTAAAGCTTCTGGGTCTACTGAGTTTAAAACAGAAATAGTAGTCAACTTTTTGTGCTTAAATGGAGTTACTCGGACAGTCTTTTGTCGCTCTAGCTCTTTCTCTAATAGGTGCTTTCTTAAAGCAAAAAGACCAGCTACAATATGTTGACAATGATTATTTTTTAAAGTTAAATTTTGTTGATAAAAGTCACAATCGCAAGTCCCTCTTTTTACCTTTTTGCCAGACATTTGAATCTCCACCTCAAAAGCATCTCCCTTCTTTAATTTCTCATAAGATTCACCAACCTTCATAGTCCAAATCTTTTTCTCCAAATAAGCGATACCTTCCACTAATCCTTCTTGGATCAAACCTTCAGCTTGTTCCACTACTTTTTCAGGAAAAAATATTTCGATATTTTTTATTTCAAAATTCATTGGTAATACCCTTGAAATTTACAATATTTACGTTCCGCCTAATTAACCAAATATAACTAAAGATGGTTCATTCGTTAATTAGTATAACTTCCAAATCTACTGTTTATTAAGGGAAAAAACCATTTTAGTCAGGCAAATATATTAAATGAAAAAAATATACCTCATAAGACACGCAAAATCAAGCTGGGATGATCCTGGATTAAGTGACATAGAACGTCCTCTAAACCATCGGGGATTACGAGATGCCCCTTTTATGTCAAAAATGTTAAAAGGGAAAAATGTCACCCCTAACAAATTGATAAGTAGTCCTGCAAATCGGGCATTTACAACGGCTACTTATTTTGCAAAGGAGTTGAATATTCCGGAACAAGCGATTGTCATCCGAAAAGAAGTATATCATGCCTATCCTGAAGAAGTATTAAATATTATTAGAAATCTCTCGGATAATGATGACACTATCTTATTGTTTGGGCACAATCCCTGCTTTACAAGTTTAGCTAACCAATTTTCAACAGAATATATTCCTAATGTGCCGACTTGTGGGATTGTAGCAGTAGAGGCTGAAGTTAAAAGATGGACCGATTTTGAAAAAAATGGTAAACTGACAGCATTTTATTACCCAAAACAATATCTTTAATAATTAAATTTTAAATATCAATATGAGGAAAATTGGAGTTTTTATTTTATTTTATTTTGGAACAACTTTATTTATGAGCTGCCAAGATGAGAAAGTGAAATTTATGATTCCTGATGAAGAAATGATTAAAATTTTAACTGACTTACATATCTCGGAAGCAGCAATTTTAAGCCTAAATTCGAATTTAAAAGACAGTATATCCAATTTGCATTATCAACAGATCTTTGAAATTCATGGAATATCTGATTCAATTTTCTATCTTGATTTGGAAAAGTTGAGATTAGATGCCAAAAAACTAGAGAAAATTTATCTTAAAGTACTAGATAACATAGAATTATTAAATGTTACCAAGATAGAAAAGGATTCCACTAATATTAACTCAAAAGAGGATAAATAAAGTTTACAAATGAAATAAACTCTATTAAGAGTTATGAGATAATAATTAGGAGTAAATGATAAATATAAGTTAAGGAATAGTGTATCTTATGTGATATATTTTTTAGAAAAAAAACTTGTTGTTAGTTGCTTGAAACATAATTTTTATTGAGTAAAATATAGTCCTATTTAATGGTTAATAATCAATTTAAAATTTTAATTGTAGATGACGAAGATGATATCCTACAATTCATTAAATACAATTTGGAAAAAGAAAATTTCCATGTGAGTATTGCAAATAATGGAATAAAAGGACTTTTAATAGCCGAAGCAGAAAACCCAGATTTAATAATCTTGGATATCATGATGCCAGAAATGGATGGAGTAGAGGTGTGCAGACAATTAAGAGCAAAGGCAAATTTTGACGATACACTAATTACATTTTTAACAGCAAGAGGGGAGGATTATTCTCAAATAGCAGCCTTCGATGTAGGAGGAGATGATTATATTACTAAGCCGATTCGACCTCGTGTCTTGATAAGTAGAATAAAGGCTTTGCTTCGAAGAAAAAATCGAACAATTGCGAAATCTTCAATTAATATTTTGACAATAAAAGACCTTACTATCGATAAAGAAAAAGTAACGGTTGAAGTTAATGGTACTAAAATAGATCTTGCCAAAAAAGAATTTGAATTATTATCACTTTTGGCTTCTCGTCCGGGTAAAGTTTTTACTAGAGAAGAAATTTTTAGGAAAATTTGGGGGAACGATGTAATCGTTGGTAATCGAACTATTGATGTCCATATTCGAAAACTAAGAGAGAAAATAGGAGATAGTTATATTAAAACTTCTAAAGGTATAGGATATAAAATGGAGGAATAAGGAATCTCCATTTTATCCTCATCTAAACTTTATCGATTTTTCTAAAATATAATCATACCATATTTAATTTTTGTTAATTATGAGTAATAAAATTAAAAACCCTACACCACAGTCAATATCAATCTATGCCTCCCTCGTAATTTCCATGGTTATCCTATTACTGTTTGGTGTATTTTCAGTCTCAAAATTAGTCAACTTTGATTTTACAGAAATTATTATTTTATTTCTAAGTGTGTTTTTCACCTGTTATCTTGTTTTCTCTTACTTCTTAAAAAACTATATCTACTATAAAATAAAATTGATTTATAAAAATATCAGAAGTACTAAGATTACAGGTTCTGAAAACTCAAAATCTATAGATTTATCGAGTAATGTTTTTGAAGATGTTGGAGAAGAAGTAGCGCTTTGGGCTGAAAATAGAAATAAAGAAATAGAAACTTTAAAAGCTATGGAAACTTATAGAAGAAATTTCTTAGGGGATATCTCACATGAACTAAAAACACCCATTTTTAATATCCAGGGCTATATTCACACGTTGTTGGAAGGAGGACTTTATGATGAAAAAATAAATAAAAAATTTTTAACACGCGCAGCAAATAATGTTGAACGTTTACATTTTATAGTAGAAGATTTAGAGGCGATATCAAGGCTAGAAACAGGCGAAATGAAATTAGATGTTCAAACCTTTGGCACTAGAAAATTGACTGAAGAAGTAATTGAAGACTTGGAAATGACTGCTGAGGAAATGAATATTGAATTATCCTTTAAAGAAGGAGCAGACCAAAATTTTGAAGTGAGGGCTGATAGGGAAAAGATCAGAAGAGTATTAATGAATCTTGTCGTTAATTCAATTAAATATGGTAAAATTGATGGTCATACTAAAATTGGGTTTTATGACATGGATAGTTATATTTTAATAGAAGTTGCGGACAATGGAATAGGGATTGAAAAGGAACATTTAAAACGTGTATTTGAAAGATTCTTTAGAGCAGATAAAAGTAGGTCCAGAAAGCAAGGAGGCTCAGGACTTGGCCTATCAATTGTTAAACATATTACTGAGGCACATAAGCAAACTATTAATCTAAGAAGTACATATGGTGTAGGATCTACATTTGGATTTACTTTAGAGAAAGAATGATTTCAAAAAAATAGCCTAATCCTAAGTAAAAGAACTCGGCTATTTTTTTGTTGAATTTGAAATTAGGGATTCGATTTTCCCACTTTTTTATCAGCTTCAGTCTTTTCTCTCCCAGAATCAACTTCAACTAATGGAGCCTCTGCTTTAAATTCTATTAAGTTTAACTGATTAACAATTTCATCTTTTTTCTCATTAAACCTTGGAATATCACTCTCGGGCATAGGATCAGCGGGAGGAAAGTTTAATCTTCTATGATTAACCTGCCTATTGTTTTTCCAAAACCTAAAGCAAACGTGTGGGCCTGTTGCCAAACCGGTAGAACCAACATATCCAATCACCTGACCTTGTTTAACTTGAACACCTGGAGAAATTCCCTTAGCAAATTTCTGCATGTGCAAATATTGAGTTTGATAAATTTTGTCATGCTTAATTTTCACATAATTACCATTCCCCCTCGTCCGACTAGCCTTTAGGACAACTCCATTTGCAACGGCTAAAATAGGTGTCCCATAAGGAGCTGCGTAATCAGTACCTAAGTGTGCTTTTCTCCTTTTTAAAACTGGATGAAATCTATTCATGTTAAACCCAGATGAAATCCGAGAATATTTAACTGGTGATTTCAAAAATGTCTTTTTCATTGGCCGACCCTCTAAATCATAATACCCATCATGTTGTTCATTTTCAAAATAAATTCCATGATATTCATTATTGTAATTTTTATAGTAAGCTCCTAAAATATCACCTACACCCACTACTTTACCATCGATTGATTTTGATTCATAGATCACTTTAAATCGATCTCCATTTTGTACATGGTGAAAATCAATTGACCAACCAAAAACATCTTCTAATCTTGAAGCCAAATCATAACTCAAATTATTATCAACCATTGTTTGCCATAAGGAAGATTTGACTATCCCAGAAGAAGATTTGATTTGAGTCTTAATCTCTCTTTCAATAACATTAGTAATTCCTTTTTCAATATCATAGATAACATAACTATAGACATCTGGCTCATAAATAAAATATTGAGCTGAGGTTGAAGCGTCTCTAGATAAAATTATATAATCTTTCCCTGCTCTTAATTTGGTTACTGAGAAAACATCTTCAGCATTTCGAGCTAAAGCATCAACTTTTTCATAAACTACATGGTGCTCATCTAATATTTCTGATAAAAATTCATTTGGCTTAATTGATGCTTTTATGACATGAAATGTATCCAAAATAAAACCATATTTAAATTCAGGTTTAAATACAGGAAAGAAAGATAGCTTTTCCTCTTGATTTGAATTAGATGCTAATTGGCTGGAAGTTCTCGGAAAGGATAAGAGGAGGTATGATATTAGGGCAAAGGTTGCCATGAAAATAATACTTCCTATTAATAATTTCTTTTTATTGGTTTGGCTCGAAATTGATTTGGTTCGCCCTCCCGTCTTATTTTGATCCAATTTTTTACAATTTAAATTGATGTGATATACTCCTCTGTTTTTAATAAAGGTAAATATAAAACACTTGTTTAGTTTGACATAATTTTAATAAAACTTTAATATTACAATTTCTACTTATTGTATGAGGATTAAATGATATTTTTACAAAAGAATTAGTTTTTTTTTACTGACTCATGGATTATTTAAAAAACTATGATGTAGACACAAATTATTGAATTACAACAATTTAAAGACATTTACAATGAAAATAAAATACACTAATACATTTTATCTTGTTCTCTTAATGGTTACGATTAGTAGTTGTGTTAAAATTCCTAAAATTCAAATGGGTAATAACGTGCAACAAATATATTCATCGAAAGCAATTTTGAAAAATGGAGATATTTTAAAAATGGTGAAAAAGGTTTCTGAATGCGCAACCACCATTATATTGGTTCGTCATGCTGAAAAAATGAAAGATCAAAAAGATCCTAATTTGACTAAAGAAGGAAATATGAGGGCAGAGAAATTGAAAGATATACTCTCTACTATTTCCTTAAACCAAATTTATTCTTCTGATTATAATCGAACTCAACAAACAGCAAAACCTACTTCAAATGCACAAGGAATAAAGGTTACCAGTTATAATCCAAGAGCACTAAATGAGTTTGGAAATATGGTAGTTGAAACTAAAGAAGGAGAGAATATCTTGGTAGTAGGACACTCCAATACAACACCAGTTTTGTTAAACTATTTCATGAAGGAAGAGATTGTTAAATCCATATCTGAATCTGATTATGGAAACTTATTCGTAATAAATATTGACAAAAAAAAGCAAGCGAAGACATTGATTTTGAGATTTTAATAAAAAAATAAGGAATATAACATTATGGTTAAAAAAAGAGCTACTTCGTTTAAAGTAGCTTTCTTTTTTTGATATTCATTGATGATCAAGTCTTATGTGGGTGATTTAATTATAGGTAATAATTCATATCCTCAATTGTATCACATAATAAAAGGAAGGAAAACATAAAGACTTAGATAACACGAATCAGAATATGATCACTCCAGCTTTTGATCTGTTCTAAAATTGTTTTTTATCTTTTGGCCAAACAGTGTATAGTTATTCAAGTATTCAACCAGAATATAAATTCACTGTTTTTTATTTATATGATTTTACTTCTTTGGGAAATTTTTCAAGAATTAAAGCTGCTAATTTTTTAATTTACATTAATCCTTTTATATTATTAATACCATTGGATATCAAAAACTTTTGGAGTAAAATTCAGCTGTTTATCAGTATTTATAAATTTCAAATGCAATTAGTTGAAAAATTTGATAAAATAAATGAGGAAAAACTCATTTATTCCCGTAAAATATTAAAAGCAGGAGTTTATGTTTTTGAATTAAGCGATGGGAAAACTACTTTTGCATTTCGAAAAAAAAATCATCGTTTTCTAATGGTTCACCTTTAACCATTCACCATTAATCATTATATTAAATTATGCCAATTTCAACACAATACAACGCATCAGATACAGAAAGTAAATGGTATCAACATTGGATGGAAAAAAACTATTTCCACTCTACTCCTGACGAACGAGAATCCTACAGTATAGTTATTCCTCCACCAAATGTAACTGGTGTTTTGCACATGGGACATATGTTGAATAATACAATTCAGGATGCATTGATTCGGAAAGCTAGGCTGGAAGGAAAAAATGCATGTTGGGTACCTGGGACAGACCATGCCTCCATTGCAACGGAAGCCAAGGTTGTGAAACTATTGAGAGAAAAAGGTATAAAGAAATCTGACATTTCAAGAGAAGAGTTTTTAGGATATGCTTTTGATTGGAAAGATAAATATGGAGGTATAATACTTGATCAATTAAAAAAACTTGGTGCCTCTTGTGATTGGGAACGAACTCGATTTACAATGGAAGAAAAATTATCGAAAGCGGTAATTAAAGTTTTTGTCGATTTACATAAAAAGGGAAAAATTTATCGAGGTAAGAGAATGACTAATTGGGATCCTTCAGCTCAAACAGTTTTATCAAACGAAGAGGTACTTCATTCAGAGGAAAACTCTCATTTACATTATGTTAGATATAAAATTGAAGGTACTCAAGATGAGTGGATTACCATCGCAACTACTCGTCCTGAAACAATTTTAGGAGATTCTGCCATTGCAGTTAATCCGAAAGATGAAAGGTATTCTCACTTGAAAGGGAAACGTGCTATTGTTCCTTTAATTAACCGTTCAATCCCGATCATTTTTGACAGATATGTGGAAACTGATTTTGGTACTGGTGCACTTAAAGTTACACCGGCTCATGATATGAATGACTATGAAATTGGACAACGCCATGAATTAGAAATCATCGATGTATTTAACGATGATGGAACAATGAGTGAAGCAGCTCAAATGTATCTCGGGGAGGATAGATTTAAAGCTAAAAAAATGATTTTAAAAGATTTAGAAGCATCAAGTAACTTGGTAAAAATAGAGCCATATCAAAATAAGGTTGGTAGATCTGAGAGAACCAATGCCATTGTTGAGCCTAGATTAACTTTACAATGGTTCTTAGACATGAAAGAGTTATCAAAGACTGCTTTAAATGCTGTGAAGGAAGGTGAAGTTAAATTTTACCCAGATCATTTTTTCAATATGTACCGTAATTGGTTAGAAGAGGATAAAGTAAAAGACTGGTGCATAAGTCGTCAATTGTGGTGGGGTCAAAGAATTCCTGCCTACTACTATGAAGATCATTTTTTCGTAGCAGAAACCGCAGAAGAAGCTTTAGCTGAGGCTAAAGTTAAGACAGGAAACAATGATTTAACAATTAAAGATTTACATCAAGATGAAGATGTAATGGATACTTGGTTTAGCTCATGGCTTTGGCCGATAAGCGTTTTTGATGGCTTCGAAAATCAAGAAGAATTAAAATATTATTATCCAACTAATGTTTTGGTAACGGGTTGGGATATCATTTATCTATGGGTAGCAAGAATGATCATGGCAGGATATGAATGGTCTGAAGATTTATTAGGAAAAGCTTTTATTGAAAAGAATGGAAAACAGCCATTTAAAGATGTTTACTTCACCGGGATGGTTCGAGATGCTCAACGTAAAAAGATGAGTAAGTCTCTAGGAAATTCTCCTGATGCATTAAATTTGATTGATAAATATGGAGCAGATGGCGTTCGATTTGGAATGCTCTCAAGTGGTTCCGCAGGGAATGATATCATTTTTGATGCACCAATTGATCCAAAAACCAAGAAAGCTGTCGATGAAAGTAAGTTATGTAACCAAGGTTCTGCATTTTGCAATAAGATGTGGAACGCAATGCGAATGCTTAAGCTGCTAGAAAAAGTAGAAAAGTCATCTTCTATTTCTGCTCAGAAAATAAACCCATTAGCTCAAGCATGGATGGATAATAAATTAAATCAGCTATTAGAAACGCTTGAAGGTAATTACGAAAATTATAAGTTGGGTGATGCAATGATGAACTTATATAATTTCATTTGGAACGATTTCTTTTCTGAATACTTAGAAATGATCAAACCCACTTATGGTGAACCAATTGATCAAGCAACTTATGATGAGGCAATTGTATTTTTTGAAAAATTAATGACTGTTTTGCATCCTTTAATGCCTTTTATAACAGAGGAGCTCTGGCATCAATTAAAAGACCGATCAGAAGGGGAGGACTGCGTGATTAGTAATTATCCAACTGTTGGTTTATTTGATAAAAAAGCTTTTCAAGAAGTAGATCAAGCTATCGACATAATTTCAAAAATTCGTGCAACTCGGAAGGATAAAGGAATGAAGGATAAGGAACCTTTAAAACTATTTGTACAAAATTCAGAAACTGCTAACCTAATTTTCAAACGGGAAGGAATACGGGAGATTATTGAAAAACGAGGTTTTATTTCTGAAATTCATTTTACTGATTCTGAAGATGTAGATGGTACTATTTCTTTTGTTTCCGAAACCGATAAATTCTTTTTAGAGGCAAATATTAAAATCGATGTAGAAGCTGAGAAAGAGAAATTCACAAAAGAATTAGACTACACAAAAGGGTTTGTGAAAAGTATTGAAAAAAAATTGGGGAATGAGCGATTTGTTCAAAATGCACCAGCAGCAGTAGTTGAAAATGAGCGAAAAAAATTAGCAGATGGTTTATCGAGAATTAAAATGCTTGAGGAAAGTTTAGCCCAATTAATATAAAATAGCAATTTTTATCAAAAAAAATCCTTCTAGATAAATTTCTAGAAGGATTTTTTTTGATAAAGTAATTAATTATTTAGCCACTACAAATCGCTTTGTTCTTACACCTTTTGGTGTAATCACTTGCAAAGTATAAGTACCTTGAACAAAATTAACTGTATTTATTTGTGAAATTTGTTTGTTAATTTTGCTGAGGTTTTTAATTAAAATTTCCTTTCCAGACATATCAGTAATTTTAACAATTACCTCATCAAAAATTTCTACGAAATCTAGTTCTAAATTCAATTCTTCTTGAACTGGATTAGGAAAAATATTGACAATGTTCTCAGCACCCAATTGATTATCAATTGCAACCATAACTTCCGGATTAATATGCATTCTAATTCTAGGAGCGTAAATTACTTGGCTTAAATCAGCACCTGTTCCAATTTCAGTTGTATTCCAAAATGATCCATACCTTTCAGTATTGAGTGAATCATTTAGAAAAGTCATAGCTGAGTAATCCCATACCCCTGTTCCACCGATAAATACAGATTCAGTTGCTCCAGTAGGTGGAGAAGTTTCTACAGCTAAAAGATAGTGAGTATCATCTTTTAGTCTTATTTGATCATCAGGTGAAGTATCCCAATTTTCTAGCACTATTTGTACATCAGTATCATTAGATTGTATTGTGTAACCTGCATTAGCTACAATAGTACCACCAATAGTTCCATCTCTTTCGCCACTTTGGGCAATTCCATCGTCATTAATGTCTTCCCATTCGTATAGATAAACATTGATAAATCCTCCAGCAGATTCTGCAGCATTTCCTATTGAAAACAGAATCGAAGTACAAGTAAAGTCATCACCATTTGGAACGTAGTAATGATTTGCAAGAGTCCATGGAGTTGCATCTGCTCCCGGAGGACCACCAAATCCATTTGAATCAAATTCTTTAGAAAAAACAGAATCACTTATTGCGAATTGAAAGGCAATTTCATTATTCCCTGGTGCCAAATCTGTCGAATCCATTGAAATTGTATACGAAGCATCATATGCTACGTTTGGATCAGCTGCAGGTACATATCTTTCTGGGAAAATTCTATTTTCATCCAAGGCGCCTGCTATTACTGTCCCATAATCTAGGTCTTGATTATGGACAACACCATTTGTTGCTGTAGAAATATTAATATTTAGGTTAACTCCAGATGCATCCATCTGTCCTATGTTCTCCACATCGCACAAAAATCCAATACCTATTGGATCAATTTGGCTAGCAGGAGTATTAATACTCGGGGGTATAGCAAAAAAGTTGGTATTTACTCTCATATCAAAAAATGGAGTAGGGTCGATATTGGAAACATCAATATCATCAATTTGCCAAGAATATGCACAACCTTCATTTGAAAAAAATCTGAAAGCTATAATTACATCACTTTGATTAGCGGCTATTGAAGAAATTGGAGTGCTTGAAACAACTGGATTTTCTGATCCAGCAAAATCATTGTTGACTAAATCGGGATATAATTCATATTCTGTCCAATTAGTCCCTCCATCTACACTTACTTCAAGAAAAATCTGGTCGTTAAATCTCCTGTAATAGTGTTCAAAAGAGACCACTACATCATCAAATGCTGTAGCATCAAAAGAGGGTGAAATTAACCAAACATCTTGCGGTCCTTCACAGTTTAAATCCGAATCAAATAACATAAATCCATTAGCTGCAGTAGTTGATGTTATAGCTCCAATAGAGAATGCTCCTTGGGGACCGTCAGTGGAGTAAATCCAATTAGAGGAGGCATTTACAGAACTTCCGTCCATTTGGGAAACAGTCCAACCAGCTGGAATTCCTCCATCGAAATCTTCCGAAAAAATTTGTGCATTAATATTAATACAAAATAATAAGGTAAAAGCTAACAAGTAGGTTTTAGTAAAATTCTTAATCATGATATAATTTTTGGTTTAAATAAAACGTCAATTCAAAATTACTTATTTCTTTGAAACCTAATTGATAATATGGTGACATATTTACTTATTGAATTATTTAGTCCATGACAATTATAAAACAAATTATAAATACAACAACATCAATAAAAACAAAAACAGGAATTATCAGATTAATCTGATAATTCCCGTTCTCATAGGTTATAAGAAATTATTCCTTATAATTATTTTACAATGGTAAATTTCTCTGTAATGTAGCCTTTATCAGATTGTATTTTTAAGAAATACGTACCAGCAGATAAGTTGGCAACTGAATAAGTTAATGTTTGGCTAGAAAGGTTTTCATAAACTACTTCCATTACGTTACGAGCATTTAAATCCACAATTCTCACAACTGCATTATTTAAATTTTCTACCAAATCCAATTCCATATTAACTACTTCAGTAGCAGGATTTGGATAAACTTTAACATTATTTGCCTCATCCAATGGATTGTTAACGTTTACTTCAAAAAATTCACTTACGTGCATTCTCATTCGAGGTGCAACATTCAAAGGAGATAAATCATTACTGATTCCACCATCACCTTCTGAGACATTCCAAAATGCGCTATACCTTGGAATATTTGTCAATGAGTCTGTCAAGAATCCAGTGGCATTCAATTCATTATCATTAGTACTTGAAAGCTCAATTTTAGAAGTTCCTGCTGATGTTAATCCAGCAGATAAAACATAATTAGTATTGGCTTTAAGTTGTATTGGATCTCCTGCATCGCCATCAAAATTTTCTAGAGAAACTAATAAATCCAAAACATCATCAGTACCTGCTAAAATCTCGTAAGTGTAATTACCTACAATTTTTCCACCAGCTGATCCATCTCTTTCACCACTCTGTGAAATACCATCATTATTAACATCTTCCCACTCGTATAGATAGATAGTTACAAAACCTCCTACATTATCCACCAAGTTATCCAAACCAACAAGTACAGAAGAACATTCATATTTAGTATTAGGATCAACTGGATCTTCCCCATTTCTAACGAAATAACTTGTTGCCATCGTCCAATTGAAAGTAGGCTCGTTTACAGGATTCGCACCAAATAAACTAGTAGCTTCCTCTTTTGCAAAGGTAGAGTCTGTAATTTGGAAAGAAAATGATTGGGTATTATTTGATGGATCAAAATCATCACCATCAGCAGATACAGTATAGGTTCCAGTATAAGTCTCTACTACAGCATCTGGAAGGAAATGTCCAGGGAAAATTCTGTTCTCATCTAAAAAGTTAGCAGGAATAGTTCCGTAGGATAAATCTTCATTATAAGCTTCAACTCCTGCACTATTAACAATATTCATGTTAACATTAGAATTTGTCTGAGCGGATGCTCCAATATTTTGAACATCAATCAAAAATCGAACTGAATCTGTTTGTGATGCAGGAGTTAGTAAATTAGGAGCAATAGCATAGAAGGTATTTGCTTGCAAATTATTTGCTTCTGTTTCAATCAATTGTACATCATCAACTATCCAGAAATAATAATTTCCTTCATATCTAAATTTGAACTGAAAATTAGTTGATGTCAAGTCAGCACCGGGTAGAAATACACGTTTCCATTCATTGAACGTAGCACTATTAATAACAAACTCATCATTAATAACAATGTCATTCCATGTTGTTCCATCATTAGTATAAGATACTATATATGTACTTTGGTATTGACGAGTGGTTTGATAAAACAAAACAGAAACACCAGCAGTTCCAGCTGGGACAATCGCAGACAAATCAAGAACTGGAGAAATTAACTCTCCTATTTGTGTAGCACCACAAGTTCCAGTTTGATCAAATCCATCTGAATTAAAAGTTACGGCACCAGTACAGCCAGTAGGAGCAGCAGACGAGGCATCTCCAAAGCTGTTTGGTACAGTCGATTCTAGAGTAGATCCAGATGGAACCCATTGCCATAAATCAAGTGTATCGCATGGAGCATCACTTGTAGTTGTCCAATCATTTAACCCCCCATCAAAATCTCCTTCACCTACAACATCACCCCAAAATACATTTGCGTTACTAGCAGCCTCAGCCTCGTAGGCGCAGATTCTAAACGTGCCCTCAGAGTCTGTGGTGTTACCTCCTGACCATACCCTAACTAAGTAAGATGTATTAGGTTCAAGACCACAATTTAAGTTCAAGCTATTAGTTGATCCATCTCCGCTTGAGAAACATTGAAATTCAATATTTGAAGGGTCACAGTCATTGGTATAAAATGACATACCTATTCCAGATACATCATCTGGTTGAGATCCAAATTCAGTTTGAACTACAATACCACCCTCTGAAATAGTTGCACCGGTTGAAAAAGAAAACCATACATCATCTGTATACCAAGACCCTGAGCAAACATCAGGAGTATTTGTCAATACGGTTGCGTCTTGGGCCATACGAGTATCTCCATCAAACCAAACACAACTCGCTTCATCAGCAGACAAGGTCATTGGAGCAGGGGCATCGCAATTATCATTAGCTGGTTGTCCAAATAAACTCATACTACTGAAAAGTAACACGACTAAAGGGAATGATCGTGAAATAATAGTAAAATTGTTTTTCATAATTCTTTTTTAAATTAAATAATGGTAAAAATAAAATAATAAAATAGAAAAGTACGGGAAACATGAAAAGAAGTCTTTACAAATATCCCTTAATAGAAAACATGGGAAATATCTAATCAAAATATATTCCCCATGTTTTTTTTATCGAATAAATTATTTTTCTATTTACTTAACAACAGTAAATTTCTTAGTGATGTAGCCTTTATCAGATTGTATTTTTAAGAAATACGTACCAGCAGATAAGTTGGCAACTGAATAAGTTAATGTTTGGCTAGAAAGATTTTCATAAACTACTTCCATAACGTTACGAGCATTCAAATCCACAATTCTTACAACTGCATTATTTAAATTTTCTACTAAATCCAATTCCATATTAACTACTTCAGTAGCAGGATTTGGATAAACTATAACATTATTTGCCTCATCCAATGGATTGTTAACATTTACCTCAAAAAATTCACTTACGTGCATTCTCATTCGAGGTGCAACATTCAAAGGAGATAAATCATTACTGATTCCACCATCACCTTCTGAGACATTCCAAAATGCACTATACCTTGGAATATTTGTCAATGAGTCTGTCAAGAATCCAGTAGCATTCAATTCATTATCATTAGTACTTGAAAGCTCAATTTTAGAGGTTCCTGCTGATGTTAATCCAGCAGATAAAACATAATTAGTATTGGCTTTAAGTTGTATTGGATCTCCGGCATCACCATCAAAATTTTCTAGAGAAACTAATAAATCCAAAACATCATCAGTACCTGCTAAAATCTCATAAGTATAATTACCTACAATTTTCCCGCCAGCTGATCCATCTCTTTCGCCACTTTGAGAAATACCATCATTATTGACATCTTCCCACTCGTACAAGTAGATAGTTACGAAACCACCTACATTATCAGCCAAGTTTTCCAAACCAACAAGTACAGAAGAACATTCATATTTGGTATTAGGATCAACTGGATCTTCCCCATTTCTAACGAAATAACTTGTTGCCATCGTCCAATTAAAAGTAGGCTCATTTACAGGATTCGCACCAAATAAATTAGTAGCTTCTTCTTTTGCAAAGGTAGAGTCTGTAATTTGAAAAGAAAATGACTGTGTATTATTTGATAGATCAAAATCATCACCATCTGCGGATACCGTATAAGTTCCAGTATAAGTCTCTACTACAGCATCAGGAAGGAAATGCCCAGGAAAAATTCTATTTTCATCTAAAAAGTTAGCAGGAATAGTCCCGTAGGATAAATCTTCATTATAAGCTTCAACTCCTACACTATTAACAATATTCATGTTAACATTAGAATTTGTCTGAGCTGATGCTCCAATATTTTCAATATCAATCAAAAACCTAACTGAATCCGTTTGTGATGCAGGAGTTAGTAAATTAGGAGCGATAGCGTAGAAAGTATTTGCTTGCAAATTATTTGCTTCTGTTTCAATTAATTGTACATCATCAATTATCCAATAGTAGTAATTTGCTTCATATCTAAATTTGAACTGGAAATTAGTTGATGTCAAATCAGCACCGGGTAAAAATACACGTTTTGAAACATTAAACGTACCACTATTAACAACAAACTCGTCATTAATAACAATGTCATTCCATGTTGTTCCATCATTAGTATAAGATACTATATATGTACTCTGAAATTGCCGAGTAGTTTGGTGAAATAAAACAGAAACACCAGCAGTTCCAGCTGGAACAATTGCTGATAAATCCATAACAGGAGAAATTAACTCTCCTATTTGAGTAGCACCACAAATACCATTTTGATCAAACCCATCTGAATTAAATACCATAGCTCCGTTACAAGCGGTAGTGGCTTGAGAAGTAGCATCACCAAACATATTAGTTGCTGTAGCACCAAGAGTAGTTCCATCCGCAACCCATTCCCATAGTTCAACAGTATCACAAGGAGCTTCATGAATAGTAGTCCAATCATTTAACCCTCCATCGAATTCTCCCTCTCCATTATTGCCCCAAAAGACAACTGCATTATTTATTGGTGGTGTGTATTCGATAGTAACATTTACTGTAGGTATTTCAGCTCGAATGATTGCACAATCATCTTGAGAGATCATAAAAGCAGGCACCGTATTAATAAATCCAGCAGTATTTCCCATTGCAAAAATTGGGTCGCTATTATTATTACAAACCATAATTGCAATTGCACCAGCAGCTTCGGCATTAGCACATTTTTGGGAAAAAGAACAAGCTCCTCTATCAATTAATGCAATAAAACCGGTCAAATCATTAACTAAAGCTTCACATGCATCAGTTGTAGGATCCGTTCCATCATCTCCAATTTTCAACTCACCCGTAATTGGTGCGGAGTCACATTGACTTGGAAATGCGCCACCAAATCCTGCAGGCAGCATATCATACTCCTCTGAAATACCAGCAGAATAATCAATGCTTAATGTAAGTTGTGCATTTACCCCTGTTGCAAAAATGCAAAGGAGAAAAGCTAATAAAATCTGATTAGTAAAATTATTTTTCATAAGATTTCTTTTTTTATTAAATAATAGTAAACATAAGAATATTATGTAATAATTTTATGGAAATTCCTTAAAGAAGTCTTAAGTAAAACAATTTTTTTTAATTGTTTTTATCTATTGGTGTCGTCTTTTATAAAAATATACTATGCTAAAGTATCAAATAAAAAAAGATACAGATTTATTCAATGATTTTGAAAAAAGGTATCTATTTCAGTTAAAGCAAACATCATAAATATGTTTTTTGCTTTGAGTTTTTTGCACTTACTGAATAAAGCATAGAAAACTTTAATTAAATCAAACTATTTCCATTTATTTCCATTAGCAATCCTAGGAACATATTCCCTCATAAAAGAATAGTTATTTTTTGTTGAAATAAAAGTTGAATTAATATATTTGCCATCTCTAAAAATTAAAAAACTTCGAAATTGGAAAACAATACAATTAGAAAATTAAAAGACCTCGCTAATTTATTTCTCAAATTAGGATTTGTCGCATTTGGAGGGCCGGCTGCGCACATAGCCATGTTAGAAGATGAAGTAGTTGAAAAAAGAAAATGGATGACTCGCGATCATTTTTTAGATTTAATTGGTGCTACTAATTTAATTCCTGGACCTAATTCTACAGAAATGACAATGCATGTTGGATATCAATATGCAGGTGTTGCAGGTCTATTTATGGCAGGTATATGTTTTATTGGCCCAGCTGTTTTATTGACTGGGATCTTAGCCTATTTGTATATCGAATATGGTGAACTTCCTGGGATAGCCCCATTTTTACTTGGCATCAAACCTGCGGTTTTAGCAATTATAGCTGGAGCAATTTATAAGCTAGGTAAGAAAGCTCTGAAATCTTGGCAACTTGGATTAATTGGAGTCATCGTAGTAATTGCTAACTTTTGTGGGATCAATGAGGTGACTTGCATTTTAGGTGGGGGAGTGTTTGGTATGCTTTGGGCTAATACATTGGAAGGAAAATCTTTAAGAAGTTATGCACCTATTTTATTATTCTGGTTTACTGGGGCTGGAATGAAATTAACGACGACAAATTTATTTCTAGTCTTTCTGAAAGTGGGTTCTGTACTTTTTGGAAGTGGATATGTTTTAGTAGCTTATTTGGATGGAGAACTAGTGGAGAAATTAGGATGGTTATCAAAAAGTGAATTACTTGATGCAATAGCAATTGGACAATTCACTCCAGGTCCAGTTTTATCAACTGCTACTTTTGTAGGTTACCAAATCCAAGGCGTTCAAGGAGCGATGGCAGCTACTTTAGGCATCTTTTTACCATCCTTTATATTTGTTTGGATTTTAAATCCTTTAATTCCAAAATTGCGTTCCTCCAAAATTACGGCAGCATTTTTAGATGCTGTAAATGTAGCAGCTGTAGCTGTTATGTTAGTAGTTACTTTGATGTTAGCAAAAGAGGTTTTGCTAGATTGGAAATCCCTTATTATTGCAAGTATAAGTTTTTACATTTATTTTTTTCAGAAGAAAGTTAGTGTAGTCTATTTAGTTTTGTGCGGTGCAATATTAGGCTGGGTGCTTTCTTTTATAAATTTCTAATGGTCAATTCTACTCCAACAATTTTTATAATCAAAAGATCGAAAGTTGAAATAATAAACCCCGCATTACGACTTAATGCGGGGTCTTTTTTTTCTGAAAATTATTTCATTTAATTTTTCATCTAAATTTCGCCAACTACTGATTCAGTAACATTGATTATGTGGTCACCAACTTTCTCCAAACTTGAGAACAAATTGTTGTAAATCATCGCACTTTTAATATTGTATTCCTCATCTTTTTCCATCGCTTCTGTATTTTCTCTTCTCATTACATTTCGTAGTTTATTGATTCTATCTTCTACTGCTACTGCTTTATCTTTAGAAACTTTATCATAATGATCAGCATCTAAATTGTTTGTCATTATAACAAAACCTTCATCAATTAAATCAAACAATTCGTTTAACCTATCTCTTTGCTGCTGATTAAACCAGATATTATCATCAATTTTCCTCTCCAAAGTTTTTGAAATTTGGAAGAAAATATCTCCAATTCTTTCCATGTCATTTCCAATATTCAAAATACTTCTAATACGAATAGATAATTTTGGAGAAAGTGGCTTTTTAGAGACCAATGTTAAATATTCTGTCAACTCTACTTCAAACCGATCTGTTATCTCCTCATATTTAGCCAACTTTTTCAACATCTTTCGTTGCTTTTTAGGAGACTCTTTTGCATCTAATAATTTACGAGCAAAACCTGTCATTCGACTCGTCACTTCCCCAAATCTTGATACTTCTTTTTGAGCCTCCAATATTGATAACTCAGGAGTAGTAATATTTGTTCCAATATATTTCAACCTATAATTTTCGTCTGACTCACCGCTTTCTTTTACTGTCAAAATTGCCATCCTAACTAACCATGGAACGAAACCAATCATGAATATAACATTCAAAAAGTTAAATGTTGTATGGAATGCTGACAAGGCAATTGGTATAGATTCCTTGGCAATATTTGCATCTCTACCTAAAGGATCTATCATCCCAAATTGTGTAGTCATCACATGCCCAATTCCTTTTAAAACAAAAGGCAATGCAATTACCATCCAAATTACTCCAATAACATTGAACATAGAGTGAATTCTTGCTGAACGTTTAGCATGTACATTTCCAACCAAAGAGGCTAACTCTGCAGTAATTGTAGTTCCAATATTTTCTCCCAAAATCATTGCCGCCGCAATATCGAAAGGTAAAATCCCCTGAGAACATAAAGTCAAGGTAAGAGCCATTGCTGCGCTTGAGGATTGAACAACGATAGTCAAAAGTGTCCCAACTAAAACAAAAAACAATCGACTCAAAATACCATAGTTAGCAAATCCAGCTAAGAAATTAAGAACCTCTGGATTACTTTTAATGTCTGGAACAGCTTTTTTCAATAAACTCAATCCCATAAAAAGAATAGCAAATCCAATTATAAACTCTCCCCAGGCCTTAATCTTTGATCGACTTACCATTAACATAGGTAAACCTATTGCAAAAAGAGGAACTGAATAAGCAGCTAATTTTACTTTAAACCCTAAAATAGAAATCAGCCATCCTGTAATTGTAGTTCCAATATTAGCTCCCATCATTATCCCAGCGGATTCAACCAAAGAAATTAACCCTGCATTTACAAAACTTACTGTCATCACAGTGGTAGCAGAAGAAGATTGAACAAGTGCAGTAGTAATAAATCCAGTTAAAACACCGAGATACCGATTTTTTGTCATCGTTCTCAAAATATTTCTCATTTGAGAACCGGCTGCCTTCTGAATTCCTTCACTCATGACTTTCATACCATAAATAAAGAAGGCTAGTGCGCCTGTAATTTGGAAAAACTCCCAGAGTCCGAATTTCATTTTTTTTATATTTAGTGGTTTAAAATTACTGAGGACATCCCCCAACAGTATTGTTTGTTATTGTACTCCCAAAGGGTATTGAAAAAGATATATTTTCGAAAAACTTATCAATGCAAATGTACACTTCAAATGTTAAGTCAATGTTAATTTTTAAATAACTAAGAATTTAAAAATGTAAATCTACTTGTACTCTCCAAAATAATTTATTCTTTGAATTAGTAACATCTCGATAAGATATATCAGTTTGAACCTTTAATTTATGACCAACAATAAACCGGGACAGACCTACTGTATATTCAGTTTCATCATTAGCTACTACTTCGTCTGGATTAATGATTGTATATCTTGCGGCAATTTCCCAATTATTTTTCATCAAATATCCAACTGAAAGGTTCAATCCATGTCCAGTGTAAAATGTTCCAATTTCTTCTTCTAGTTCATTCATGACAACAGGGTCACCATCACTTGTTTGCTTATCCGCAAATTCACCCATTAATGAGAATCCTTTATATTTAAACATCGCATCAATAAAAATTGTCTGAAGTGTTTTTCCAAGATAATTTCTAGTCATTTCAACTTCGTCGAAGATAAAACTTCCATTTTGACCTCTTTCTCTTACTGCATTATCGTTAATATCATAGGTTACTCCAATCGCTAATTTTGGTTTTGGTTCTCTTTTTAAATCAGAGCCAGAATAATCTCCTTTTGATTTAAAGTTACCCCAAGGCAGAAATTCTGCACGGAAAGTATAATCAAAACCACCTCCCAAATTTCCAGCAGTTATGTTTCGGCCTTCTCCTTGAGATAAAGAAAAGACTTCTTTCATGATAAAATCTCCGCTTATTGTATGGTGATTCATCAAGGTAATTCCAAAATCTCGATCAATGTTAAATCGAGAATTTACTCTTGATCGATCAACAAACTGAAGGTTTCCAGAGGAAATTACTCGTTCTCTGTTTCCAGGAAGCTTCCCTTGCCCGACTTTAATTGAGAAATTTTTATAAAAATTATATTGAATGAGTGCATCTAGAATAAATTTAGGACCATTATTGAATTCTGATGCAACACCACCATTATCTCTGTTGGAAAGCCCCATTTCAAATTTGTATTTTAACTTTGGAGTATAAGCATACCCGTCAAATTTAAATCGAGCTCTTCGAATTAAGAAATTAGAGGAATAGTCTATTAATTCTCCTGTTCCATCATTTTCATTATCAACTGCCCATTCGTTCGAAAAGAGATTTTGAAAACGCATTCCAAATTTCATATAAAATGTAGAATCCTTTCCATAGGCTTGAATCCCTTTTCCAAATTTTGTTGGAAGTTCGACCTGAGTAGACCCCAATTGTGTTCCCAGAACTAGAAACATTAATGCAACTAATTTTTTCATTGTAAATATTAGATTATTTGTTAGCTTAAAATTTATGCAAATGTCGTTTTACAATGTTAACTCAAGGTTAAGTAATTATTAAATTACTTAGATATTCTCTTTTTTTACATTTTCTTTAATTCAAATTTAGACTGAGTATAAGATAAAAAGAGGTATCAACGAATTCTCATTGATACCTCTCACGATTTCATTAATTATATTTTTTTTAAATTTAAAATTTAGTGCTCATCTCTTACATTTTCCATAATCCATTTTAAACAGTTATTAAAGTTTTGAAATAAATGTTCCTCCGGAATTAAATCAGGAATAATATCAATTCGTTCCATCATATACTTAGGCTGATTATTAATACCAACTAAAAGTACATTTCTACCAGCTCCTCTTAAATCAACCAAAACATCTTCCATTGCATACAACCCTGATTGATCCATGTAAGGCATTCTCCCCATCCTTATTATAACAGTCGATGCAGTGGAAGGAATTTGTCGAGCTAGTTGTTGAAAGTCACTTGTGTAACCAAAAAACAAAGGACCTTTAATATGCTTGATAAATACTTCCTCTTTTAAATTTTTAGGGAAATCGATTTCATCAGACCACGCTTTTTCCTCTTTTAAAGACTTAACATTTGACCGCTCAGCAGTCAAGTCACCAATTTTCTTCATAAACATTAATGAGGCAATGACTAATCCGATTCCGACTGCATATACCAAATTCCATACTGATGATAATACTAAAACTATAAGCATAATGGCAACTTCAGGTTTCGGCATAAATGGAATCGCTTTGAGTCCTTTGTAATCCATTACTCCAATTCCAACAGTTATCAAAATTCCTGCTAATACAGCTGCTGGAATCTTGGAGGCAATTGGTGCAAAAGCTAGCATGATGATCAACAAAAGGAATCCTGCGATCATTCCAGATAACTTAGTTCTACCTCCAGCATTTATATTTACTACGGTTCTAATTGTAGCTCCAGCACCTGGAATACCTCCAAATATTGCTGCAACAGAGTTTCCGATTCCTTGACCAATCAATTCTTTATTTGGTTTATGTTTAGTCTTAGTCATATTATCAGCAACGACTGATGTCAACAATGAGTCAATCGCTCCGAGTAGAGCTAATGTAATTGCAGTAAAAATGTAAGGAGCAACATTTCCAAAACTGATATTTGTAAATATTTGAAATTGAGGTACCGGGAATCCAGTAGGTATTTCTTCTATTGGACGATAGTTTAATCCAAATCCAACTGCAATTCCAGACATTACAACTAAAGCAACAAGTGTACTAGGTATAGCAGTGGTAATTCGTTTAAATCCAAAAATTATTATTATGGTTCCTAGAGCTAAGATTAACTCCAACCAATTAATACTTCTAAAAGCTTTGGGCATCACTTTTAAAGCTCCAAGTACCCCTGATGCCTCAGATCCTGCAAGTGTTTGAGCCTCTGCTTTTATCTGCTCATTTGAAATATCTGCGGCTCTTCGGATGGTTTCCTTGAAATCTTCCAAAACTAATATTCCTTCCCCAGCTTCTTCCTTTAGAATATTATCCAATATAATTTCTTCTGCTTGCGGCTTAAATTGATTGACATATTCTAAATCCTCCTTGGGATAATAACCTACAGATGGGAGTATCTGAGTCAAAATGATAATAACTCCAATAGCTGTCATAAATCCAGAAACTACAGGGTATGGTATGTACTTAATATATTTCCCCAATCCTATAAGGCCCAGTCCTATTTGAATTAATCCGGCAAGCAAAAATACAATCAAAATTGCTGGTAAAGCCTTACTTACCTCTCCATCAAATGCTGCAACTATTCCAGCAATAACTACCATACTTACGGCTGTCATTGGAGCAGTTGGTCCTGAAATTTGAGTATTAGTACCTCCAAAAAGTGCAGCAAAAAAACTAATAAAAATAGCTCCATAAAGTCCCGCGCTTGGACCTAAACCTGAACTTACTCCAAATGCCAATGCTAAGGGCAAGGCAACAATTCCCGCAGTAATTCCTCCAAAAAGATCCCCTTTAAAATGTTTGAAATCAAACCCGAATTTCTCTAACATGTTTTTTGTTTTTAATTCTGAATATATTTTTTCACCTCTTTTATCTTTAGAATAATGCCATAGGCATTTCCCTAGTTCATAAAAACGAACCATTTTTGATTTCAATAAGAATGTTTTTATTGAAATTTTTTAAACAATACTAGGAATTATTTCCGGAGGAGGAGTTGTAATATCTGGATGATGTAGAGAAATAAATTTTTTATTATTATTTAAGTTTATCAAAAGCAGCATATCAATCACATTAAATTCAAGTGTGATTAAGTTATTCTTATCCTCTTTTTCTTTCTTTTCATTTTCCTCTTCTGATTCTGTGTCCTCTGATGTACTTAATTCTATAATTTCTTGTTCAGAATCCATCATCCAATTGTAATAGTTAATAGAACTACTCCATAGTTGCCCCACTAAAAACAATAGAACAAAGAAATTTAATATAAATGGATATGAAAAAATATTTTTCAATTTCAGAGGATATTGGTACTAAATGATTTAAGACAACAAATCAAACGAATTGTTGCCCAAAAAAGAAATAAATTGTAAGAAAACAGCTTTACAAATAAATATTTGTTGTTTTTAACCAGATAAGAGAGGATATTTTATTGACAATTTTTTTTTTGCGAAATGAATAATTTTATAAAAAATCAATTTTATTGTCTAAGAACTTATTTTTACTCTGGTCATTCATTGATTTAGTTTTTTGTAAAATTTGCACTCCTGTTTTTTTACAAATATTTTGAGTCAATATTGCGATAAATTTTTTTTCATGAATCATCAATCCTGAGGCCATGATTTCATTCAAAATGTCTTCAGATGAAAATGTTTTTTGGGGTTGTGTAGTCAAAAGCCATAGGAAATCAAATTTTCTAATTCCAAATGTACTTTTCTTTCTTTTTGGAAAAATCTTATTTTTTGGTAATCTTAATTTAAAAACCCTCATAACTTAGTTTTCTTTTGTAGAAAAATTATTAGATAAATGCTCTTTTCAAATTTGAATTAGATCTTATTCTGGTTTGAGTTAAATCAAATCGCAAAAAAGCATAGTTACCTCATTCATAATTTTCTCGTATTTAAAATTATAGAATTGAACCATACAGTAATATGATCCCAAAAAATTAACAGTCTGTGAAAGTAAATTGGATTTTAATATTTGGATCAGAGATAGGAGGAAGAAAAATATTTTAGAATAAGTTAACCTTTCTTTAAATTAATAGCAATACATACAAGGAAAATGATCAGGGTTTAATGCGTAATTACAAGAAAATAAATTTTAAAAAAACCGAAGATTGAATAATGAGAATTACATAAATTTTCAAAGCTAAGAGAGTAGAAGGAATAAACCTTCTACTCAGCCTGCATTTATTCGGTTTGGGAAAAAGAGGAATTATTATATATTAATAATTCTATATAATTGAATCGGATTATTAAAATTTGATACCAAGTGATACTATAAAACGAGTGGGACTAGTATTAAAATTGTACTCAGTATCATTAAAAACAACATGATCACCATATCTTTCATAATTCCTTTCCCATTTGAAGTCTAACACAGCCTTCCAGATGTCCAACCCTAAACCATATTGGACACCCAAAGCCATATTATCAAAGTTCTCTTTATAGCCCTCCAATGTCTTTAATTCAGATGCTGAGTTTACAAAAAAATGGGCAACTGGACCAGCTTGTATTCTCAATGGTCCAAGTTTATAACCAATATTAATTGGCATATCAACAAAATTGAATTTTTCATTTTTTATAGATAATAAAATGTTGTCATCAACATTATAACTTATCTTACTTGAGTTAAAAAGAACTTCAGGTTGAACTATCCAACGATTCCTTCTAAACTGGGCAAATAATCCAAAATGATAACCATAACTGATTTCGTTAACTGAAATTTTTAACTGTTCAACATCATTTTGGTTTAGCACAACTAATTCTTTCGGATTAAAGTCTATAGAAGAGACTCCTCCTCTTAAACCAAATTTCACTTGCGCCATACTTACAATTGAACAACACAATGCAACAGTAAAAACTAAGGATTTTTTCATTTGTAAACTATTTTTGTTTGACTGATTTGGGGAGGAAACGAAGGTAAGAATGAAAAGATTGTCCTATTTGGAGATACCTTAACATAATTTAACTTTCATTGGGAGTTAAAAGAAAATTTTAAGATTTTAGTTTGATTAGTGAACTAACAAATAAACCTACATTTTTTTAGGCAAACACCTTCGTAACAGTGCTTTTAAAAATGGAATAGGGTTGAATGATTTGATAACACGGAGGTCAGAAAGCAAATTACCTTCATCATCTAGAAATTTAAAAATTTCAGTTATGTCGTTATTTTTAAACATTTCTTCAAAAATAGAGGTACCCATTTCATTTTTGTTCCATAAAATATCTAGTAGGATACTATCGTACCAACGATATCTTTTATTAAATAACTGATGAGATGGCAAACGATTGGAAGTAATATTTTCAACTACTTTTTGGGCATATTTTTCACAGTTTTTGAAAGCATATCCACTTGAAGGTTTTACCCAGCCACCAGATGTTCCTATTTTTGTAAGAGCACTGTTACTTTTACTATGAAATGGAAAATCCGTCATTGGAATTACACCTTTTTCGATTTCTAAAATTTCATAATTATCTATTTTTAGGATTTCTGATATGTATTGTTTTAATTTTTTATCAAAATCTTTGGCTTCCAATGTATGCTTATTAAAAAGCGTAAATTCAACCATAGCCTCTTTTTCAGATATGGGCAAAACGTAAGTAAAACTAGTTTTATCTTTCCATCTTAGCCGAAAATCCATCATAATAAATTTGGAAGTATCGAATGCAGGTTGATCGGTTTTTATTATCCAGCCCTTAAAAGACTGAAGTATTCTTATAAATTCATCCTTTTCTCCAAAAAAATCATCATCGATACGACTATCAAATATATGATTGGCTTGGTACACATTTGACTTAGTAATTATTTTAGATGTTCCTTTTGAGTTTTCAACAGATAAGACTTCTTCTTCCTTCCAAAAAAAATTAGGAGATGAATTGATTTTCTTTTTTGCATGATCATAAAACTGTGAAGATCGAATCATTTTATAGTTATAATCTTCTAAGTCTAACTTTTTAGAAAATTTGGAACAATGAAAGTGACCTCCACTCCAAGATTGTTGCAGAATATGGTCCCACTTTCCTTCTCCTTTTTCCCAAAAACACCAGGTACGATCATTTTCAGTTTTAGCATCTTTTTCTATAATGATAATTTTTTTGGTTGAAAAAAAATTATCATCAATCATAGCTAAACATAAGTGCAAACCAGCTGCACCTACTCCAACGATAGCATAATCGAAATATATTTTCTTCAAATTATTGATATTTCATTCTTAAAAATTATCCTATTTGCTTTAACACGATAATTAAAGACAATAAACATAGGTTATCATTGATTGTTGTTTAATTTTGGGTTTTAATTACCCTTTTTTACATTTGCAAAAATTAAGACGGAAATGAGTTTAGAAATAAAATACGCAGAATTTACTGGAAGTTTTCCAAGTGTTAATCAATGTCCTAAGCCACAATTTCCAGAATATGCATTTATTGGTCGATCAAATGTTGGCAAATCGTCTCTGATAAATATGCTGACTGGTAAAAAAGGTTTAGCAAAAGTATCAAATACTCCAGGGAAAACCCAAACTTTGAATTATTTTCAAATTAATGGAAAATGGAACTTAGTAGATTTACCAGGATATGGTTACGCTAAAATTTCAAAAACTAAACGTGCTGCCTGGGAAAAAATGATCGCTGGTTTTTTACAAAACAGAGCTAATTTAATGTGTGCTTTTGTTTTGCTTGATGCATACATTCCACCTCAATCAATTGATATGGAATTTATCAATTGGTTAGGAGAAATGCATATTCCATTTGTAATTGTTTACACAAAAGTAGATAGAATCAGAGGGGGAGAGGAAGGCAGAAACAACAATATCACAGCCATCCAAAATGAACTTTTGAAGTACTGGAATGATTTGCCTCAACAATTCATAACGTCTTCCAATAATAAAACTGGCCAAGAAGAGATACTTAACTTTATTGAAGAGCTGAACGAACAATTCTAACTATGAAAAAAAATAAAGGGCCATTTCCTCATGTTTTTCCTAATATTAAGGATTGGAAAATACATAAACTTCATGCAGATAGAGCTAACTTTATTAAAGCAATTAATAAGGAAGTTTTTAGCCGGTATAAAAACAAATCAAATGAGGAAATTAGCAAACTCATTGCTAAAACTATTTACAGTGAACGAATTAGAATTAAAGAAGAACCTTGGAAAGTAGACCCACCCAATGAAAAAATATTTTGGGGAAAAATTAGTAAAAATTTAATTTTAGATCAGGATGATGAGGAAAGTAAAATCAAAAATTTAACAATATTAAAAAAGATAATTCATCGATATTCAGAGGAAATTGTTGCCACATTTAATGAAAGTACATTTGAGTTTGCTAGAAAGTTTTTAAGAGTTTTATTTGGCCGCTTATTGAAAACAGCCTCTAGTCGAAATTTGAAACGGATATGGGGAGGGAAACACCAATTAGCAGACAAATTAAAAGTCCATGGAGCAGCGGAAGAAGTTCGAGAACTATCAAAAATTGGTACTGTTGTATACGTTCCAACGCATTTTAGCAACCTAGACTCTATATTGATTGGGTATATTATGGATCAAATTGTGGGGGTTCCTGTCCCTTCTTTTGGTGCAGGGTTGAATTTATATAATACCGGTTATACTGCTTATTTTATGAATCGTTTGGGAGCTTATCGAATAGATCGAAGAAAGAAAAATCCAATATATTTGGAGACGCTTAAAGTCAATTCTAAACAATCCTTGGAAAGAGGGACTAGTAGTCTTTTTTTTCCTGGAGGAACCCGCTCAAGATCTGGAGCAATGGAAAACAAATTTAAATTGGGAATGATGGGAACAGCAATTGAAGCGCAAAGGAGTAATTATCAAAAAGGAAAGGAGGAGAAAATTTTTATCGTCCCTGTAATTTTAGGGTATCATTTTGTTTTGGAAGGAAAATTTTTGATTGAAAGTTATCTTAAAAATACTGGAAAAGAAATGTATTTTAAATATTCACGTGATGAAAGTTATAGTTTTCGAAAGACGATGAAATTTATTTGGGATACCTTCTCAGAAAGTTCTGATATAAACTTAACATTAGGAAAACCTATGGATGTCTTAGGGAATTTTGTTGACAAAGAAGGGAACAGTTTTGATACGCAAAATAAGAAAGTTGACTTAAAAGAGTATTTTTATACAAATGGTGAAATAGTAAAAGATAGACAGAGAGAAAATGAATATACAAGAAGATTAGGAAATAAAATTTTAGAACGATACTATAAAGACAACCTAGTTTTAAGTAGTCATCTGGTAGCCTTTGTGGCGTTTAATATCTTATTAGCACAAAATCCCAATTTAGATATTTACGCAATTTTAAGATTACCCCCAGAAGATTATATCTTTCCAATGAACGAAATGAAGAAGGCAACCGAAAAACTTCGAGAGGTATTGTACAAGAAAGAGATCGCAGGTGAAATTTCTTTGACTGATGAAATTTCCTGGGAAATAGAAGATTTGGTTAAAGATGGCATTAAAAAACTAGGCACTTATCATGCAGATCAACCATTAAAAATAAATAAGAAGGGTAAGATAATAAGTGAAGATTTCAAAGTGCTATTCTTTTATCATAATCGCCTTGATTTTTATGATTTTGCAAATTCAGTAAAATGGAAAGCGTTTAAATTAAACGAGGTTTAAATTAAATACTCAATCTCGAATAACTGCCATGTAACCTTTCTTATTGGGTTTAAATATTAATAAATTATAATATACCATGCTCAAAAGATTTTTCCTTTCTGAGAAAAATATGATGATTGCTATTGTTTTAAATGCCTTTATCATTTGTCTTTTGTACTTCCCTAATATTCATTCTGAAGAAAATCAAAATTATGCATTAGTCAATTTAGACCACTTATTCGTTTTACTATTTTTACTTGAGGCAATTGTTAAACTTAAAGTATACAGACCAAAAACTTATTTCGCTGACAAGTGGAATGTCTTTGATTTTGTAATTATTATTTTGAGCATCCCATCCTTAATGACCTTTATTCCATTTTTTGCAGCTCATAATTATGCCATTTTTAAGATTCTTAGGCTTTTTAGAATGATAAGGTTGGCTAAATTACTAAAGTTTCTACCAAGGATATCGGTTATAATGGCTGGATTAGGTAGAGCATTAAAGTCATCCATTTTTGTAATTATAGTTTTAGCATTTTTAAATTTTATGTTTGCGCTATTTACTTGTCACTTTTTCGGTAAAGTCGCTCCTGAATACTTTGGAAACCCAGGTATCGCAGCTTACTCTATTTTCCAATTGTTTACAGTTGAGGGCTGGAACGAGATTCCAGCTTCAATATTAAATGAATACCCTGATAGTTATTGGATGGCTGGATTAACTCGATTCTATTTTGTTATAGTTGTTTTAATTGGTGGGATTTTCGGAATGTCATTAGCAAATGCCATATTTGTTGATGAGATGACAATGGACAATAACCAAGATTTGGAAAAGAAAATTGATGATTTATTTGAGGAGTTAAGAGAGCTTAAAAATATTTTAAAAAAGAAAGGGTAGGGGACTAAATAAAAAATTTAAACGTGAATTATATCATATATGATTTAGAAGCAACTTGCTGGGAAGGGAACACAATGAATCGTGAGCAAGAAACAATTGAAATTGGAGCAATCCTTTTGAATCGATTCGGAGAAGAACTTGGAAGTTACAATAGATTTATTAAACCTATTCTACACCCATATTTATCTCCTTACTGCAAACAATTAACTTCTATTTCACAAGATAATGTTAATCGAGCAAAAACTTTTCCAAATGTGATAGAGGAATTTAAGGACTGGGGAAATATGTTTGATGAAGATTATTTTTTATGTTCTTGGGGAAACTTTGATAAAGTAATTTTTGAAAGAGATTGTGCTTTGCATCAGCTAGATGATGACTGGTGTGCATTTCACATTGATTTAAAAAAACAATACCAAAGACTGAGGAAGCTAAATAAGCCTATTGGATTAAAAAAAGCTGTAGAGCGAGAAGGATTTGATTTTGATGGCTTGCACCATAGAGGAATATCTGATGCTGAAAATTTGACTAAAATATTTTTAAAGCATATTGATGCTTGGGATTTTGGTGGAGCCTAATCGTAAGTAATTTATTGCTTATAAGATTCCAAATATTCTACTTAACATAATATTAATTATAAGTAATATTGTGTCAAAAAATAAGCCTTGAAATCATACAAGGCTTATTCAATTTTATTTCATTGCCTCTAATCTAACTTTATACTTATTAGACGTCTCGAAATCATCTTTTTTAGCATAAATCTCTTTTAGAGCTAAAATTGTATTGAAATCTTTAGAATTCAAATCATCAGCCTTCAGAAAATATGGTAATGCCTTTTCAAAGGCATTTTGATAATCAGATTTTAAAGAATCTGCTTCTCTTTGACTAGCCGTTAGAGGCAGACCATTATATTTCAAAACTAAGCCAGCTGCACGATTATAATTCAACTCACCAAGGCTGTATAGAGCTTCAAAACTTTTATCATCAATTTCTAACGCTTGCTTGTAATAATCTTCTGCCTTTAAAAAATGTACCATTGCTTTATCAGAATCTTTTTCTTTCTTATAAAAATCATTGTATACGTTTCCCATAACAGCTCTTAAGCTTGCATTTCCTGGTTCTTTATCCATCGCTTCTTTTAATTTCCCCTCAAGAATTTCATATTGCCCTTTCTTCAAGTAGAAATTAATTTCAGAGAATAGTAGACCTATGTTCTCAGGATCAATAGCTCTACCCTCTTCTAGATATTTAAGAGCAGCTGCTTCATCAGTCTCAATATTTGCTTTAAATAAAGCATCATAAACTTCAATTTTTTTACTTTTCTGAGCATGCAATTTTTTGAAAATAACAATTGATTCGTCAGTCATTCCTCCGTATTGTGCAGCTAAACCAGCATAAAAAGTCATGTTTTCCACTTTCTCTGCATCATCCAATAATGGTTTCCCTCCATTGGATTGCACCATATTGTTAGATGAAACTAATGCGTCAAAGAGTTTATATGCGCTTTTGTAATCTTTATTCTCGTAAGAATATAGACCAATATCATTTAATTGTCTTGAAACTATTTCTAATTCTTTAACAATCTTTGTTTGACTGCTTTTTTTACTGGTTAATTCAAAAGCATTTGAAAGTGCTTCAAATGCTAACTTTGGAGCTTCAGGACTTTCAAACATATATTGAATTGGTGTCATTTTAGCTATATCTCCGCCAGCAGCAACTTGAGCTTCAACTTCCTTTTGCTGTCTAATAGATAGTTCGTTCTGTCCGATAAATTGAAATATAGAAGCTTTTGCCATCCATGTTTCAGGCATATTCTCGGCTCCATCCAAGGACATTGCCTTTTCAATTGCTTGCAGCGCTTCCTCCAATTTACCAGTATTAGATGTATCAGTCTTATATTTTTTTAATGCCTTAGATGAAGATTTAACTAATTTTTTAATCGCTTTCGTTTCTTGAGCATAGACAGTAGATGCTCCGAGTACTAAAAATGTAAGTAGTAAAAGGAATGTTTTTTTCATTTCTTCAGTTTTAATAATTTATTATTTAAATATTTTCCTATGTGCTAACGTGTGAGAAAGTTGGAATATTATTATTTTGTACAACTATGCATTATGACGTTAAAAAAACAGCAAATGACATTTTACAATAAGTTAAAAATTGATTTTTTTTGTTAAAAATGGTTAAAATTATTCTTCCTCGTCACTACTACCCTCTTTATTTGATTCAGAAACTTGATCAGCCGTTATATCAGTTGACTCAGAAACCTGAATCTCTTCTTCTTCAGATTCGGATATTACAGCGACATCAGCAATACCATCTTTATCATCTAGGCGAATTACACGAACTCCCTGCGTAGCTCTACCCATTACACGGATTTCATTAACACCAATTCGAATCATAATACCCTCTTTACTTGTGATTATTAAATCATCCTCATCTTTTACAGCTTTTAAGGCAACTAAAGAACCTGTTTTCTCAGTAACCTGAATGGTTTTAACTCCTTTACCTCCACGATTGGTTACCCTATAATCTTCTAACTCAGTTCGTTTTCCATTCCCTTTTTCGGAAACAACCATGATTGTTGTTTCCTTATCTTCGAGGTCAACACATATTAATCCTACCATTTCGTCATTCTCATCTGCAAGTCTTATCCCTCGAACACCAGCAGCAGAACGTCCCATTGGTCGAACATTTGTTTCATTAAATCTAATTGCTCGACCACTTTTTATGGCCATCAAGATCTCAGAATTACCGTTTGTCAATTTTGCCTCTAGCAAAGAATCTCCTTCGTTTATAGTAATGGCATTAATACCATTAGCTCTTGGTCTTGAAAATGCTTCAACTAAGGTTTTTTTAATGATTCCTTTTCTAGTACCAAAAACGATATAATTATTTTTAACAAACTCTTCATCGTTAAGATCTACAATCTTAATATAAGCTTTAACCTTATCTTCTTTTGGAATAGAGAGAAGGTTTTGGATAACTCGACCACTTGAAGTTTTAGTTGCTTCAGGGATCTCATAAACCCTCAGCCAATGACATCTTCCATTTTCAGTAAACAACAACAAGTAATTGTGAGTCGTAGCTACAAACATGTGTTCAATATAGTCCTCATCTCTAGTTTTAGACCCCCTTGAGCCTCTACCTCCTCGCCCTTGCTTCCTATACTCCGAAGACTTAGTGCGCTTGATATAACCTAAATGAGAAATAGTTATGATAACCTCTTCATCTGCAATCAAATCCTCAATATTTATTTCCCCATCTCCCTGAAGATTAATTTCGGTACGTCTCTCATCTCCATACCTCTCTTTAATATCCTCTAACTCTTCCTTTGCAATACCTTTTTGCAAATCAATGCTTCCCAGTATTTCTTTTAAGTTAGTGATAGTTTTCATTAACTCATCAAACTCTGCTCTCACTTTATCTCTTTCAAGCCCAGTTAATTTCTGGAGTCTCATTTCCAAAATTGCCTTAGCCTGGATTTCACTCAACTCAAATCTTGCAATTAATCCATTTTTAGCTTCTTCAACAGTTTTGGAAGCTCGAATTAATTTAATCACCTCATCTAAATTATCAATTGCGATTAATAAGCCTTCCAATATATGTGCTCTTTCCTCAGCTTTACGAAGTTCATACTGGGTTCTTCTCACTATTACCTCAATTCTGAACTCTACGAATTCTTGGAGCATATCTTTAAGGTTCAATAAAACAGGTCTGCCTTTTACTAAAGCTATATTATTGACACCATATGACGACTGCAAAGGAGTGTATTTAAATAATTGACTTAGTATAACATTAGCCATTGCATCCCGCTTTACCTCGACAACGATTCTCATTCCAGTTCGATCAGACTCATCTCTCACATCACTAATACCAATAACCTTTTTATCATTAACTAAATCGGCAATCTTCATTACTAAGGATGCCTTGTTGACTTGATATGGTATTTCTGAGATTATAATAGTCTCTTTACCAGATTTTCCAGTCTGAATCTCTGCTTTTCCTCTTACGATAACTCTTCCTCTTCCTGTATGGAACGCATCTCGAACTCCGTTATATCCGTAAATCATTCCTCCTGTTGGAAAATCAGGAGCGGTTATAAATTGCATCAACTCTTCAATAGTGATATCAGGATTTTCAAGGGTAGCGATTACACCATTAACCACTTCAGTTAAATTATGTGGCAACATATTCGTTGCCATTCCAACAGCAATACCTGAGGCTCCATTAATCAAAAGATTCGGCACTTTTGTGGGTAACACAGTTGGCTCTTTTAAGGTATCATCAAAATTTAGTTGAAAATCAACTGTTTCCTTATTAAGATCAGACAAAATTTCGTCACTAATTCTTTTTAAACGAGCTTCGGTATACCTCATTGCCGCAGGACTGTCTCCATCCATGGACCCGAAGTTTCCTTGTCCATCCACTAATGGGTATCTTAAAGACCAGCTTTGAGCCATCCGAACCATTGCGTCATATACTGAGGTATCACCATGTGGGTGGTATTTACCTAAAACTTCTCCTACGATACGAGCGGACTTTTTATGAGCCTTGTTATAAGAAAGACCTAGTTCTGTCATTCCAAAAAGCACTCTTCTGTGAACCGGTTTTAATCCATCTCTTACATCAGGCAATGCTCTTGAAACAATTACAGACATTGAATAATCAATGTATGCAGACTTCATTTCATCTTCAATATTTACCGGAATAATTTTTCCATCATTTGCCATAAATCTTTGGGGTTTATGATTATTTTATTGGTTATAAAAAAATTTTCTCAAAAGAGGTGCAAACATACAAAAATTGAATGATGGAAAGGAATTTTGAAGGATGGAATTTTTTAATAGGAACAGAATATTTAGAATTAAATTTTAATATAATTTTATTAAAACTTAATACCTAAAAATAAAAAAAAAGTCAGAGTTCTTTGCAGAACGCTGACTTTAACCAATAGAATTATGCGCCATTAATTTTGATTTACCTCATTTTATTTTTTCAATACAAATCCTTGTAAAAAAATAATATTAAAAGTTAGTAATCTTTAACTATTTAAAAAAGTGGGTGCTGGAAGATATCTCCTACTCATTTCCCTGCACCCTTTTAAAAAAAAATCATTTTTTATTTTAACGCCACTCTGTGCTGATTGCTTTATGGTTATTATTGCCTTATAATTTCTAAATAATTTTCAAGCAACACCTCTAAACTCCTTTTCTCCATTTTCTTTGAATTGGACTTTCAATTTATTGTCAATAGCCCCTCCAGTAGTTATTCTAACCTTAATTTTTTTTTATCAAGAATGGCAAACCAAGCAAAATGAAAATGAGGTTTGTTTTGGTAATCTCCAAAAAAGCTTATTTTTTAAAAAATTAAATCGAGAATAAGACTTGCCAAAAAATGTTTAGAAATTTTTACAAATCGGTTTTCGGAACAGTCCTGTTTTTTGCGTTTCTTGGCAAAGTCTTAATTCCTCGGTTTATGGAACGACCTCAATCGTTTCTGGACACAAAGTAATTTATGAGGTAAAATTGTTTCAACCTTAACCCTTGTTTTTGTGACAGCTCATCTATTAGTTTTATTTTTTTTCAAAATCCACACAACTTTAAGTATCCCCTTTTGTTTCCTCTTGGTAAGTTTATTAAGTACCTCAGTTGATCGATCTCAATCATTCAAATTCAATGATACAGAGATAAATAATAATCTATAATTATAGATTAAAAAATCAATTTATTTGTGACAATTTTACAGGAATTAATTTTCCTTTTTTTTAAAAAAAAATCTAAATTCTCTAAAATCTAGTTTTTATCACGTTCAGAATAATATCTTTGCTCTAACTTCTGAACATAAAATCTCCAACAATGGCAGAACATATAAAACCCTACAGTCAAAAAGAAAATAAAAAAAATCAAGTTTCTAAGATGTTTGATAACATCGCACCTTATTATGATTTCCTTAATCGATTTTTATCACTAGGAATAGATACTATCTGGAGAAAAAAAGCAATTGAAGAGTTACTTGACCTAGACCCTAAGAAAATTCTTGATGTAGCTACAGGAACAGGTGATGTAGCCATTGAAATGACGAAACGTCTGAATCCCTCTCAAATTATTGGATTAGATATTTCAAAGGAGATGCTAGAAATTGGTAAAAAGAAAATCAATAAACGTGATTTGTCGAAAATCATTGAAATGGAAGTAGGTGATTCTGAAGATTTGAGGTTTGAAGACAATACCTTTGATGCCATTACCGTTTCTTTTGGAGTTCGTAATTTCGAAAACTTAGAAAAAGGAATAGCGGAAATGAATCGTGTTTTAAAAAAAGATGGCAAACTGATTGTATTAGAGTTCTCTAGGCCCTCTGTTTTTCCAATTAAACAAGCTTTTAATTTTTATTTTAAATACATTCTTCCTTTAATTGGAAGGCTTACGTCAAAAGATAAAAGGGCCTACAGTTATTTATACGAATCTGTTCAGGCATTTCCTGAAGGAAACAATTTTTTAAAAGTTTTAGACAAAACTGGATTTAAATCAAATACATGCAAACGATTAAGTTTAGGAATCTGCTCCATTTATACGGGTATAAAATAACCCTTATTGCACTTCTTTTTTGCTTATCAGCATCAAGTGCAAAATCACAAAATTATGCAAGAGGAAACTATAACTTCCTTGACTTTCAACAAAAGGCATATTATTTCGGAATCACTTTAGGTTACAATACCTCAAGGTTTAGAGTTTTTCATTCTAATGATTTTATTTTAAATGACAGCATTGCTACCGCCCAGGCAGTTACAGGTCCTGGATTTAATCTAGGTATCGTTAGTAACTTAAAGGTAGGTCAATATTTTGATTTTCGATTCCTACCTACCCTATCCTTTGCTGAACGAAATATTGGATACACTGCAGCTAATAGCGATCGTCGACCTTACTCAAGAAAGGTCGAATCCGTTTTTGTAGAACTACCATTTCACATTAGATACAAATCTGCTCCATTCAAAGATAAACGTGTTTTTGTGATTGCAGGTGTTAAGTATTCTTTTGATGTAGCGAGTGATTCAAGGACTCGACAAGCTAATGAACTAGTTCGAATTGCACCGACAGATTTTTCATTTGAAGTGGGAGCTGGAATTCAATTTTTCTTTCCTTTCTTTATTTTCTCTCCAGAATTTAAAGTTTCTCAGGGTTTGGGCAATGTGCTGATTTATAACAATAATTTAGATCAATCAAGTGTTATTGAGAAAATAATTTCAAGAACCTTTACGGTTTCCCTTCATTTCGAGGGATAAAACAGTTTTGGTTTCAAATATTAAAGCGCTTTAGAAATAAAATTCTAAAGCGCTTTTTAATAGACTTCAAACTCATTTGAATTATTCTAATCAGGAAAATTACAACTGAGTAATTTAATTTTTCAACTTTAAAAGCCAGAACAAATTGCTTAATTTCATGTTTCAATGGCTAATAATAAATTATCTACAATGAAATATAAAATAAATAAAACTCAAGAAGAATGGCAAAAAGAATTGTCTCCTGAAGAGTTCAGAATTTTAAGAGAAGCTGGGACAGAGAGACCTGGGACAGGCAAATATAATATGCATGATGAAATTGGAACCTATGCATGTGCAGCATGTAATTTCAATCTATTTGAAAGTGAACATAAATTTCATTCTGGATGTGGATGGCCAAGTTTCTGGGGTGAATTAAATTCAGCTAATATCGAAAGAAAGGAAGACCGATCTCATTTCATGGTACGAACTGAATTATTATGCTCTAATTGTGGAGGACATTTAGGACATATTTTCAATGATGGACCACCACCTACAGGCCAACGCTATTGTATCAACTCCGTTAGTCTTAATTTTAGTCCAAAATCATAAAGATATTTATTTTAAGCAATTAGAAGGTAGTTTTGTTGAATACAAAACTGCCTTCTTTTTATTTTAAAACAAATGTTGTTTATTGTTGACTAAAAATATATTTATCATATGATTCATACTTTAGATCTAGGATTTTTAAATCAAGAGTGCACAATTGCAGCTTATTTAGTGGAAACTGAAAAAGGTCCAATCCTATTTGAAACTGGTCCGCATTCTACTTATCCAAAATTGAAATCGGAAATAGAACGCGTTGGTTTTCAATTGGAGGATATCAAGCATGTATTTTTGACTCACATTCATTTAGATCATGCAGGAGCGGCTTGGGTATTTGGAGATATGGGCGCTAAGATTTATGTTCATCCAAGAGGGCTTAGACACTTGGCATCTCCTGAGAAATTGATGAGTTCTGCCAAACGAATTTATCTAGATAAGATGGATAAACTCTGGGGACAGATGAATCCTATCAAAGAAGAAAATCTAGTTTCTTGCGATAACAAAATAGAAGTAGATTTTGGAAATGTAAAAGTCATGGGTTGGCATACTCCTGGCCATGCGGTTCATCATATTGCCTGGCAAATAGGAGATAAATTAATATCAGGAGATGTTGCTGGAGTCAGAATTAATTTAGGATTTATTGTTCCCCCTTGTCCTCCGCCTGATATTAATATAGAGGATTGGATAAATTCAATTAAACTGATACGTAAATTGAATTTATCTGAAATATATTTAACGCATTTTGGAAAAATAACTGATATAGAATATCATTTAAATAGGCTGGAAAATATACTTTTAGATTGGGCTAATTGGATAAAGCCGCATTTCGAGGCAAATGTAGATTTGAAAGAAATAACACCTCTCTTTGCAGATTATGCAGCACAACAATTAAGAGATTTTGGGATCAGTGAAAAAGGAATTGCTCAATATGAAGCTGCAAATCCTGCATGGATGAGTGTGGCTGGATTAATGAGATATTGGAAAAAGAAAATTTAAAAAAAGAAAGCTGCAAAGTCGTGTTTGACCTTGCAGCTTTCTTTTTTTTAAAATGTAGTTATTGTGAAATAGGAATCATACTTTTTAGCAATTCAACTGCAGTTTTTACAATTTTCACATCAGGCATCAGTGTCTCATTAGAGTGCAATTTATCAACTTCCATATTTTCTATTCCTAACAATGAATCAATTGTTGTGGAAGGTGTTTTAACTGTGCTTAAAAAAGCATAGCTAAATAAACTAAGTAAGATAACCAAAGAAAATAGGGCCGTTTGGAATTTATTTTTTTTCATATTTTAGTATTTGTTGTTATTTGCTATAAAAGTAGTGTTAAAAGCTCCCTTTAATTAAATTTATGGATATTGTGTTTCAAAAATTAGACTAAAGTGTTATTATTAAGTACAAATTAAAACAATTAAGACTGCAAAAAGGAAATTTTCTTTATTATTAACTGATATTTTACACTTTTTAGTATTTAAAATTGTTCAATCAATTACTTTTGAGTCAGTCTAACATATAAACAAAAAGAAATTCTTTAATATCTCTATCTTTGAAATTATTCAATTAAAATCATTTATGATGATTATCCGCCTCTCAATATGTTTTTCACTTTTGCTATTTACTTGTAAAAAGCCTGATATTGAAAATATTGACTCTATAGAAAATCCAACTGAATTAATCCCGGTCTCAGGCGATGAAAAATACATCAATTCAAATTCTGATTATATTTTTAATCAAAATAAATTGCATACCTTTGAATTGAATTTATCTTCAACGAATTTGAATCAAATAAATGAGAATCCAACCGCTGAGGAATATGTCTCCGGTAGTTTAACATTTGATGGAGAAACAATTAGTCCGATTGGAATTAGATATAAAGGATCTATTGGAGCTTTTTTAGGTTGTGTCTCAGGAAATGATTGGATTAATCCCTCTGGTTACAAAACATGTACAAAGTTATCTTTGAAAATTAAAATAAACTGGGAAGGTCGAGAAGAAAAATTTTATGGCTTGAAAAAAATTCAACTTCACTCTATGAATAATGATGATAGCCAAATGAGAGATCGATTAGGGTATTGGTTATTTAGTGAAATGGGTATCCCCGCTCCACGTGCTACTCATGCTAAACTCATGGTAAATGGAAAGTATGTTGGGGTTTTTGCTTTAATTGAAAATATTGATGGCCGATTTACAAGGCATAATTATGACAGTGGAGAAGGAAATTTATACAAAGAAGTTTAGCCATTGAATTCTAATAATAAAAGTCAATCAGAACAAAAATATCTAGATGCTTTAGAAACCAATAAAGACGAAAACCCAAGTGTACAATTAATGAAATCATTTGCAGAAGAAATTGTCGCTGCAGATTTTGGAACTGATTTGCAAAATGTTATTTCTGACAAAATGAATATAAATGAGATCATTGTATATGCTGTTGTTGATCGAACCATCAGGCATGATAATGCCTCTTTTACTGGTATTGTAGTGGAGGTGGATGTACCAATCACAATTATTTTTGGTACGAAAATCCATCAACAAAAAAGTTTCATTTAATCCCTTGGGATTTAGATAACGCATTTGAAAACATTATTCTTGATTCCAATCCCGTTACCTTAATTAAAGATGAATGGGGAAAGACATCTGCTAACTGTGAACCATTTAATTATGAACCATTCTTTGTCAATCAACGCTCTGCAGCATCCGATAAATTAACAGCGGGATAGGCTAGTTTTGAGAACGAATTTAATCTTTTAAAAACTGAATTTATTAATGGGCCTCTTTCATTTGAAAGAGCAAATGCTAAACTAAATGATTGGAAAACTCAATTTTATCAAACCACTTTTAATGTAAGTGAAAATCATTCCGATGTAATAACTATTTCAAATTGGGAAAACTATATTGAAATATTAAAGCAACAATTGTAACACGCTAGAGAAAACTAGTTCAATTCCTTTTAGGATTCAAGAAAAAGTTAGTGATAAGCATTTTATTTTCAACCAAGTAGGACACACTTTCCCTCATAAACCTCCCATAAACCTCCCATAAACCTCCCATAAATGTTCGATTAAAATATGTCGTTCAAACAGATAACACTATATATAGTATAGCGATTTCTAAATCGATAAATAAATAAATTTTATAACTAACCAAAAATTTAACACACATGAAATGTTATTTACTTTCACTATTTGCTTTCATTTGCAATATTGCATTCTGCCAAACTTCATTGTCATTTGTAGATAGATTTGACATTAGTGGATTTGTTGCTGAGCCATCAGGATTAGCATATAATAAACTCACCAATGAATTATTCACAGTCAGCGATGCCAACAATATATATCGTATGTCAATCACTGGAGTACACCTTAATACCTACACATTCGCAGGAGACCTAGAGGGTATTACAATGTATAGCATACCAAATACATTATTGGTCGCTATTGAAAATACATATGAAATAATTGAATATAATTATATGACAGGTAATACCGTCTCACATACCATGAATTACACCAATAGTGGGAGTACCAACAGCGGTATAGAGGGAGTTACACATGATTCCAATACTGGAAATATATATTTTTTAAATGAAAAGAATCCCGGTGCCCTCATTATCGCTAATAGTAATTTTGTTGTTACCAATGAACATGTACTAACATATGCTGGTGATTATTCGGCATCATATTTTGTTGAAGAAACTGGATTTTTATGGCTAGGTAGTGATATGGAATCAACCATATATAAATGTAATACCAATGGGTCTGTAATCGAAACATTTCCTATAACTCAAGATGGAACTCTCGGTGGAGATCCTCTGGGTAAATTAGAGGGCATTGCAATTGACCACGCAAATAATTTTTTGTACGCAGTGTCAGATGCAGGGCAATTTTTGTATGTGTATAAAATCATTGAAAATCCATTACCATTAGAATTAATTGAATTCGATGTTTCATTGAATGATAGGTCAATTGATATCGAGTGGATAACAGAGCAGGAGATTGATGTGGATGGATATGAGCTATATCGATCTGGAGATGATGGATTTTCTTGGGATGTCATTGGTAGGGTTCCAAGTAAAAATGTCCTGGTTGAAAACAAATATTCATTCATTGACGATCGTATTAAAAACAATAACCAATATTACTACTATCTAAAAATGATCGATGTCAATGGCGAATATACACTATCTGACATACGAAGTGTTAAATACGAAAGTCTCCAATCCATTGTCATTTACCCAACAGTTGTTAAAAATGAATTGAATATCGAGGCAGAAGATTTATCAAATTCGACAATAACCGTATATGATGATACGGGAAGAGTTTTAATTCAAAAGGATGGAGAATCTACATTAGATGTCTCTAAATTGACCTCTGGGCTATATTGGATAAACATTCAAACATCTAATGGAGATCGAATGATGTCGGAGTTTATAAAAATTGAAAATTAATTATTGGGGAATTCAATAAAGTCGGAAAAGTGCGGGTTCTGAAACTTGTTTGCAAAATGTTATTTTTGAGCGAACGAATATAAAAAAGATTATTGCCGACATTGTTTTTAACAGAACCCGCAGGCATGGTGCTGAAGCATTTCATTGATAATATAATGGAGCAGCATACAGTAAATTAAAAGAAGGGTTGAGCTAGTTTTGAGAATGAATTTAATTTCTTAAAAACCAAATTCATTATTGAATATCCTTCACCAGAAAAGGTAGATATTAAACTTATTAATGGAAAACTCAATTTTATCAAACCACTTTTAATGTAAGTGAAAATCACTCCGATGTAATTACTATTCCAAATTGGGAAAATTTCAATAAAATATTAAAACAGGAATTGTTAAACGATAAAAAAAATTATTTTTTCTGCTCCTAATTTTGTCCTAACTACAACACTAATGAGACTAAATTAGGAGTCTCAAATTCTGCTTGTTATATTGTAGCTAACTTAAACGATTGAACTTTTTAAAACTAACAAAACAAAATACATGAATCTACAATACAACCTTTTTAGCAAAGGAATATTTATTTTCATCCTTTGCTTTCCTTTTATTTTATTCTCGCAGAGTCAAAGTCCTTTAGAAGCTTCCTTGCAACATCTAGAAGAAAAACAGAAGGCATTTGATTTAACAACTACTGACATATCTAATTATAGAATTAGTGATTTATACTCTTCAAAACATAATGGAATTACTCATATTTACTTGCAACAACAACATGAAGGAATTGATTTACAAAATGCTATCATCAATATTAATGTTTTATCAAATGGTGAAATACTAAATATCGGAAATAGGTTTACGAAAGATTTAGCTAATAAAGTTAATAGCTCCTCTCCCACTGTTGAACCTATTAAAGCATTACAAACGGTCATAAATAAGTTTCATTCAACAAATTCAATTCCTCTTAGAATTCAAGAAAAAGTCAATGAAAAGCATTTTATTTTCAATAAAAAAGGAATTGCACTTTCTCCAATAAATGTTAAATTAAAATACGGCTTTCAAATAGATAACTCTATTCGATTAATTTGGGAGGTTGGATTTTATCAATTAAACGCAAAACACTTCTGGAATGTATCAGTAGATGCAATAAATGGAAAGATTTTGGGTTATTTTGACGAGGTGATCCATTGTAACTTTGATCATACTCATGACAATTGCACCAAGAAAATTAATTCAAATAATCACAAATCCACTGAAGCTAATTCACTTATGTTTTTAAATAAAGGGGGATTAGCAGTAAAACCACCCGTCACAGCAGATACTTATAATGTATTTCCGATGCCTATTGAAACTCCAAATCACGGGGATCGTGAATTGGTGGTTGCCCCAGCAAATCTAGTTGCTTCTCCTCATGGTTGGCATGATACAGATGGTGTAAATGGAGCAGAGTATACCATTACTCAAGGAAATAATGTTCATGCTTATCATGATATCTTCTCTCAAAACAAATCAATTGGAGGTGAACCAGATGGTGGTGCTAATTTAGAATTTGACTTTCCTTATGATGAAAATAACGACACTTCTTACCAAGCAATAGATGCTGCAACTGTCAACTTATTTTATTGGAATAATGTGATTCACGATGTCTTTTATCAATATGGATTTGATGAAGTATCTGGAAATTTCCAAGCTAACAATTATGAAAACGGAGGAGCAGAAAATGATTACGTGAGAGCAGAGGCTGCAGATGGAAGTGGCAAAAATAATGCGAATTTTTTCACACCAAACGATGGATTAAGGCCTAGAATGCAAATGTTCATATGGAATGCCAGTAATACAACTACCCAACCAAATAAATTGATTGTCACAGACACAGGAGGGATCGTAAATCAATATAATATGATGCCCGGAGGTTTTGGTGCACCACTTCCACTTACTCCTATAATAAGTGAATTAGTATTAGTAGATGATGGAATTGGTAATATATTTGATGCCTGTGAAAATATTGGAAACTATAATGAGGTTGATGGAAAAATTGCTCTTTTAGATCGAGGTACAAATGGTTGCCAATTTGGAAGTCAAGTTTTAAAGGCTCAAAATGCAGGGGCTGTTGGAGTGGTTGTATGCAATAACAGCAACAGTATTTCCTTCCCAATGAGTACCGGAGATGATGGTGGTGCAGTAATAATTCCGGCAGTAATGATTGGAGAAGAAGATTGCGATAGTATTAAATTGTATTTATCCACACTAACTGTTGCCTTAGGAGCACCAGATTTTACAATACCAGCACCAGGCCCATTTGGAGGCTTTGATAGCGATTTTGATAATGGAATAATTGTGCATGAATATGGCCATGGAATTTCTAATCGTTTAACTGGAGGACCATCTGCATCAAATTGCCTTAGAAATATGGAACAAGCAGGAGAAGGTTGGAGCGATTGGTTCGGTTTGATAATGACTACAAATTCTAATAATAATGCTAATCAAGGTCGAGGAATTGGAACTTATGTTACCGATGAAGATACAAATGGTTTAGGGATTCGTGAATTTCAATATAGCAGAGACATGGTGTTAAATCCACACCTATATTCAAATATTAATACGGGTTCAGTTCCACATGGAGTTGGCTCAGTTTGGGCAGTAATGATTTGGGATTTGTATTGGAATATGATTGATGTTTATGGATTTGATGATGACATTTATAATGGTACAGGAGGAAATAACATAGCGATGCAATTAGTTATGGATGGTTTAAAGTTACAAACTTGTAGTCCAACATTTTTAGATTCAAGAGATGCCATTTTAGCGGCGGATTTAGCCAATAATGGCGGAATTAATCATTGTTTAATTTGGGAGACTTTTGCAAGGCGAGGACTTGGTCTAAATGCAAAGGTTGGTGGAATAGTAGGATATGATGTTCCATTAGATTGTCAATTCCGTTTAAAGATCAACAAAACTGCTTCTAATGAAATCACAGCTGGAGAAACCTTAACTTATACAATTGATGTCAACAATGATTCACCAGACGAATTAATTAATCTAGTTATCACAGATCAACTCCCTGATGGTGTCGAGTTAATTGAGAGTTCAATGAGCTGCACAAATTATACTCTCGAAAATTCTCTATTAACAGTTCAAATAGGTAATCTAGATTCTGGTGTATCTACTTCTTGCACCTATGATGTCCTTGTTCTTCCAAGTCCTTTCTCCTACCTTGCTTTTGAGGATGATATGGAAAATGGTATTTCTAATTGGTTAGCAACGGCAGGTACAGGAACTCAGCTTTGGGAAGTAAGTAACAAGAGCTATGAAGGAGACAATTCATGGTATTTTTCTAACGGAGAGCATACTTCAGATGCAAGATTGACAACTGCTTCCTCATTTGAACTTGAAGGAAATAATCCGTCTCTTTCCTTTTGGCATCAATATGATGCTGATTCAAATCGTGATGGAGGAACAGTCGAAATCTCAACTGATGGTGGTTTAAGCTGGAATGATTTACGATTTAATTTTACTAAAAATGGATATACAGGTATTATGCTAAACCCTATCCTTACTGGTAAACTAGGTTTTGTTGGAAAAAGTGACGGATATATTAATACGGTGGCAGATTTAAGTGAATATTCAGGAGAAACAGTTATGATTAGATTTCGATTTACCTCAAATGATTCCGACGAAGCTGATGGGTGGTATATTGATAATGTTAGGTTGTTTGGAGATTATCGAGAGATTACCAATAATGCTTGTGTCTCTTCAGGTCTAAATGAAAATGAATGTGAATCGACAACTTCGGTTGTTTATGGTGATCCATCGACCTCAAATAAAAACTTAGAGGCAACTATTGCTGTCTCTATTTTCCCAAATCCAACTGATGGAAAAATATTTCTAAATTTAAAAAACACACATAAAGGATCAACTACTTTTAAAATCAACACTTTGGATGGAAGGGTCTTAAAAGCTAAAGAAGTTGACTTTTCAAATGGAGTTATTGAATTTGACTTATCTAATTTTCCAAAAGGAATCTATTTGATTCAAATTCAGAATGACGAAACACAAGTTGTCCACAAGATAGTTCTACAATAGAAATAAAGACATTTATGTTATTGGAAATAAATACGGAAGGTCTTTAGATTTAATACCGAAGATCCTTCCATATTTATTTGATTAAAACCTTAACCTCTTCCCTTTTTTAATCTACTTCGTGAATTTCTAGTTCTAGAACTTCGACTAGGTTTTGAATATTTTGAACTTGGATTTCCTCTTGATCGATTCGCGTCCGAGCTACTTTTAGATTTTATAGAAGAACTTTTAGATATTTTAGGTCTAGATGACCTTGACGAATTTAGAGTTCTTGAAGAAGAGGATTTCCTATCTGATTTAAATGATCTATTTTCGCCAGACCTAGATTTTTTTGAACCATTTTGACTACTTGACTTTGAATTTGAACGACTTAGTCCCCTCGAGGTGTTTTTTTGGATTCTTCCTCTTGGGTTCACATTTGGCGATCTATTCGACTTTGTTGTACCAGAATTAAATCGATCAGATCTACCTAATCTATTCGTCTCTGCTTCTTTTTGATAATTTCCATTAGAATCGATTCTAGATTTTTTAGAATTTGTCCTAACTTCTCCAGTCTGTCTATTGGTTGTTTTAGGAACTTTTGAGATTCGACTTCCTTTCTCTTGTTTATTCCTTAGAGCTACAGAATTATCCCTAGCTATATTTACTTTTTTTAATCCTGGTCTGAATTCTTTTCGATTTATCCCATGATTAATTTTCTCTCTTTTAATTATAGGTCTTCCACGCTTTACCCTTAACTGATTAGAACGGTGAACGACATGATGGCTATAATGTCGGTATGGGCGGTAAAAATTATGTACGTGACGTAATCTGAAAAAATGAACATGATGATAATGTCGGTGGAAAATTACAACCCTTGGACGGAAAATATTCCAACCACAAGGTCTCCAAGGTCTCCAGTAATTTGGGTAATATGACCAATAGTATGGTGATCGATAAATTCGATAATTTCTACCAAAAATATGCTGAACTGGTGACCACCAAAACACATTTACATAACCTCTTTTGAAATCGTAATCTGCATTTGGACCACCTCTTCCTCTAGAATACCCAGATCGATTATAAGGTTCAACAATGACTTCGTCTCCATAAATATCTTCATCTCCTATAATTTGTAACATGGCTCTACGACGACCGGTTTTTTCAATTTCAATCACCGCAATATCTTGCACATCATATCGGTTGAGTGGGACTTGCAAAACAATAGCATGAAAACTCCCCTCCCGAATGTGTTCCACTCTTATAAAATCAATTTGACCATCACGATCCAAATCTAAATTATTAACATAAGTATCTTCTTCATTTAACCTTCTTTCGAAATCTGAAATGGTTCTAGAATTTTTAAACAATTCAATAGCTCCCTCCAAACTGAAGAAATCTCCATCAAAACCTGTTCTTTCATCTCCCCTTTGAGCTAGGGTTGCAGAGAGAAAAATGAGTGATAGTAACCAACTAAAAATTATTTTTTTCATAATCGTATTTTTTTAAATGAATTAGAAAAAGGGATAAATCAAAAAGTGACAATTGATTTATACTACAATTATGACGAATTATTTTGGATGTTGCATAGTTTTAGGTTCCACTTTATCATAAGATTAACTAAAGTTAAAAGAACTTAAAGAAAAGCTAATTTTTGTTAAATTTGGTGAAAATTAAACTTAATGAACTACAAATTAGTGTGCACTGACATTGATGGAACGCTTCTAAACAAGGATCGTGAACTTTCTTCAAAAACAATCGAAATAATTAAGGAAACCAAGGAAAAGCACCCGGTTATTCTTATTTCCTCTAGGATGCCTAAAGCTATGACTCACCTTCAAAATGAACTTGATATACTAGAGAATCCGTTGATTGCATATAATGGTGGATTAGTTTTAACAAATGAAGGAGGGAATCGTAAAACCATATTATCTATTGAAATTCCAATAAAATTAACCACTCAAATTTTAACATTTATCTCTAACTCAACTATTCATATGAGCTTGTACAATTCGGATAAATGGTTCGTTCCTGAAATGGATTATTGGGCAAAACGGGAAATGAATAATACTAAAGTTAAACCTGAAGTTAGAAATCTTTTTAATGTGTGTGAAGATTGGAAAACACAAGAGATTGGACCACACAAAATTATGTGCATGGGCGAAAAAGGAGAAATACAATTATTAGAAAATTATCTAAAAATGTATTTTTCAAACGAATTAAATATCTATAGGTCAAAAGATACCTATTTAGAAATCGCGAATAAACAAATATCTAAATTATCCGCTTTAAGTTTTTTATTAGAAAAAAAATATACCATTTCACTAAAAGAAGTAATTGCATTTGGGGATAATTTCAATGATATCGAAATGTTATCTGGTGTAGGTTTAGGAGTGGCAGTGGAAAATGCAAAATTAGAAGTAAAAAACGTTGCTGATCAAGTAACTTACAGTAACTTAGAAGATGGAGTTGCTCATGCTCTTATAAAAATTCTTTACAAAGGTTAAATTCTCTAATAAAAAACTAATTAATTTTTCATTTTTTAAAATTTCATTTATAAATCACTATTCGTAGTGATAATTAAAACCAAAGTATATTTCCATGAAAAGACCACTAGTTACTCCTCTTCCAAAAAATGCCAGCCAAGAAGCAAAAGAACTTGCAGGGTTTTATAAAGAAACATTAGGCTTTACTCCCAATAGCTTATTTACCATGATGCATCGCCCCAGAATTGCTTTGGCATTTCAAGAAATGAATAAGGCCGTTATGGAAAATAAAGGAAGAGTTACAAGTGTATTAAAAAGACTAATTGCCTATCTTTCAAGCAGGACAGCTGGTTGTAGATATTGTGAAGCACATGCTATTCGAGCAGCGGAAAGATACGGTTCAGAGCAAGATAAAATAAATCATATTTGGGAATATAAAACTTACTCCGCTTTTACCGATGCTGAGCGAGCCGCATTTGACTTAGCGATCGCAGCATCAACTGTTCCGAACTCGAACAATGATGAAATTTCTGAGAATATGAGGAAGCACTGGGACGAGGGAGAGATTGTGGAGATCTTGGGTGTAATTGCTCTTTTTGGATATTTAAATCGATGGAATGATAGCATGGGTACTCAACTGGAGGAGCCCGCTGCAGAAGATGGTGATAGATTCCTATCAGGAAAAGGTTGGACACGCGGAAAACATAAATATTAACCACTAAATTAAAAGAAATAATACTAGCCTAGTTATTATTCTTTACAATATGTAAATATAATGTTATAATTTTATTTATTTAGGATACAAGCTCCTAATTTTAGATACCTTCAGCAAAAACTAAAGATGGAAAAATGAAAGATATAGTATCCAATTTTAATCAGTGATCTCCTTCATTAATTGACGGATTTTAATCGCCGCAGGCATCATGTTAGCCTTCATTTTTTTTAAAATAGCAACTTTTTTTTCATCCCCTTCTTTGACCACTTGTGATACTAATTGACTAAATCCATCCAGTCTATTATTACGCAACCAGGAGCGCAGTTCTTTTTTTTGTGACCAATTAAATTGATTAACCATAAATATTGCCATCATTCTAATCCAATCTGTATCATGATTTGGTAAGGGAACTACCTGACAGAGTTTATTTTTTTCCGCCTCGGTTTCATACGTTGCCTCTATATGAGCAATAAATGCTGCACTAAAAACTGGTTGATATGATCTTACTGTTTGAGGAGTAATTAAATCACCCTCAAAGATAGGCTTCATTTCCAAATTAGTAATGGCGCTTGCAGAACAATCTATATGAATATGTTTTTCAGAAGTTGGAATACTTCCATCATTAAAAACAATTCTATCTTTTTTAATACTTTGAACCCTTCCCTTCCGAACAACATTTTTAATTTTCCGTAGCTCCGATAATTCCATTTGACTAATCGTTGCACCATGGAACATTTGAGGTTTAACATTTTTATCAATACGTAATAGAGAGCCGCATGCCTCAAGGCGTTCAAATAAATCATCAACAGAATTTGCATTAACCAATGCTTCAAATTGGTTAGCCTGAGCACCAATAGCATCCTCAAAGAATTCCATAGTTGGTTGCGTATTTTTTCGATCTATCAACCAAGCATCTCGAGAAACTACCCAAGTAATTTTTTGCGGATCTACTTTATTTTCTAGCAACCAAAGACAAGCGTCAATTCCAGTTTTCCCTCCTCCAATAACAACAAATCCAACTGGCGGATTTTCTACTCTTGGTAAGTCATTTAATGCAATGAAATTAACATTATCTCCAATTAAGAAATTTGGAGTATGGGTGGAAGGAACAGTTGTTTTTAGGTAAGTCGCATCAACTGTTTTTATATTAACTTTTACTTGATATTCATCCCCAGATATTTTAGAAACAAATTTCCCATCTCCTTTGTAATCACACATTGGGAAATATTGAACACGACCTGTTGGTAAAAATTGATGACGCATTACATCATCAAAATAATTCATTACTTCTGCTCCAGAGGCTAAGTCATTTAACCCTTTATTCCAACCAACCTCATCTTTCATACCTTTGCTCAATTCACGAGAACTCACTCCGTAAAAAGCAGAGGGTTGATGTAAAGTAACAAACGGGTAGGCAAAGTTCCAATGTCCACCGGGTTTGGCAAATCTGTCAACGATAATAATATTTGCATTCGTTTCGGCAATAAGAATATCTGCAAATGCCATCCCTACGGCTCCACTACCAACAACTAAATAATCTGTTTCAAGCATAGTTTATTAATTTTCCAATAAATACTATTGGTAAAAGAAATTCATTTGAAAGTAATATCAATTTATTCAGCAAAAAAAAAGAATAAATTAAGATCGAACTATTCCTTTTTTATATCAGTTTAATTAATTCATTCTATCTCATTTTCTTCAAAATATCCATCATAGAAACTGCTGAGACTTCTCCTTTTCTCTTGATGAAATCACGTGGTGTTGAATCTCCAATTTCATAAACAATTCCTTCAGCACCAAATTGTTTAAAAAACCAACCTTTAGAAATTGGTTGATTCAAACCACTTGGTTGTTCGTTGATGTCTACTAATTCAAGTTCTTTCTCAATCTGGCTAAGCCATTCTTTCGTAAAACCAGGTAGTTTCCGTTCCACCGAATCGTCAAAAGTATAATACACATCGTAATGAGTACTATGAAAATCTAAACCAAGTACAATTTCATTTTCTCCTTCTTTAGCTTCTTTTACAATATGAGTAGTAACTTGTTTAATTTCAGGCTGATTATATTTTGCCCAATCTCTATTCAAATCAATTCCTCCCGTATTGTGTCTAAAATGTCCTAAGTCCACACCATCAGGATTCATCATTGGATAAACCAACACTCTATACTTATCTAGAAATCCATTATTCGCTCCTTTTTCAATTATTGTTTCAATAAAGGCCTGCATAGCGAAATAACCAGTTACTTCTGGTGGATGTTGGCGACTAATGACAACTACTGTCGGTTTATTTTTATGGTTACCTTTTGACAAATCCATGAAAAACATTTTCCGACCTTGTACACTTTCTCCAGCATCACCTAATGTAACAACAGGATTAGCTTTCCATTGATTCATCCACTCACCCACTCTTCGATGGTCTTGTATTTCTTGCCCCGCTATCCAAAGAGGTTTTTGAGTTAAATCTAACTTTAAGATAGCATGGAGACTATCAGGTGTTAGGGTGATCCTAGTTGAATCTAGGCGTTCCCAATTATCACCATCATAGCTTATTTTTGGAAAATAACGGTGTCTATGAACAACGTAATACAATTTAAGATAGACAGACTTTGTTTGTTTTGACCAAATCTTAAAAGCATACCATGGACTTGTATTAATGGGTACATTTTCAGCATTTATAGTTGCTTGAAAAGTAGAATCATCAATCTGGGTAAAATCATTCAACCTCGCTGATGGAAATTCATTAGTTGCACTTACATCTCCAATTTCATAAGTTTTTTTAACTTGATATTCTATAGGACGAGTGGTCGTGTCGACTGGTTTTGGAAACTTATAAGTTTTTAATTTGTAGGGATTATGTTGACAAGAAAAAAATAAAAAAACAGAAAAAATAAAAAATAATAATTTTTTCATGGTTAGAATTTTGTTTGGTTAAAATTATTTCAAAACAGGCAATTCAATTTTGGACATTTGCGTATTACCACGATGGATATTCAATACAGTAGATTGACAATTTTTTAAATTTCCATCAGGGCATAGAGTTGGATTAAGTTCAAAGTTTTCAAAATCTGCACCTGCAATACTGATTCTTAATTTATGACCTTTTTGAAAAACCCAAGATGTAGGGGTTAAATCAAATCTCATAGAAATTACGGCATTCCCTGCTAATGGATGATTATCATAGCCACCCCTATCAAATCCATGCCAAGGTAGATCTGGTTTTATGTCATATAGATAATTGACTTGTTCATCGTCATCAACTTGCCGATGCCAACCTGCCCGAAGTTGTCCTTCTGAGACATAATAAACTGTTCCATCCTCAGCTACGTCACTCAAATAAACGAATACATCAGAATCATTTTGATTTGAAGAAATAAATATTTCCACAATAGGATGCCCTGTTACTTGTAATTTATTTTCCAAAATAGAAGTTTCATAAACTATACACTTTTCGTCCAATTGAGTTCTAATCATCAAGGAATCGGTGGTGGTAGCCATATTCCAACGATTATCATTTTCAGCATCATAATTTGAAGCATGACTAAAATCTATTTTATACTCATCGAATCCAATTTCACTTGAGTCTATGGAAAGGTGATTTTCTCCCTTAAAAAAAAGTGTTTCATAAGTAGTTGATTTTGGAGGATAATTGTCGAACGATTCCCATCCTTTAAAGCAAGTATACAATTGAACAGGATCGATCTTATCATATCCATTTTCTATTCCTTTGAGGTAAAAATCAAAAAATTGAACCCTTAGCGAAAGTAACTGATCTTCATATTCTCCTTGATAATCAAATAATTCCTTATACGCAGGTGGAACAGTCATTGGTACATGAAAGAGAGGAGCCATAATAAAATGAGCAGGATGGTCTTTTTCTAAACTAGCATAAACTTTGGTCACTCCTTCAAAACCATCAAACCATCCACCAGTTATTAAAATTGGAATTTTGCTCTTTTTGATAGCTGGAACAAAAAAACCTGGTGTAATATCCTCCAAGCCTAAAGTATCATCATAAACTACAATCTTATCATCTCTATACATCCAATCTCTTGCAATAGCTGCTGTCCAAATATTTTTCAAATGATCCTTAGAATGATTAAAATAAATATTCTTCTCTCTTCTAACCCCGTCAGCATAAGTTGGTACTTCTGCCGTAACAAAAAGTGGTTCTGCTGAATCTGTGTATAGTGGGATTTCATCCTTTATTTCTCCATCCCCATCTTCATCGATGACAGGCTCAGCAGGAAAAACAGGCATCTTATTTTCTCGATCTAAAGCATTTAAGTTAAGTAGTCGAAGTTGTCGATTGAAATTTTTCCCCCACTTAGTCATTAAGATACCTCCTTGTTTTTGAGCTTCGGTATAAATATCACTTCCCATAATTGATGGGCTAATACATTTTAGCGCATCAGGTTTTTCGCTTGCAATAGCCAACTGAATCCAGCCCAAATAAGAAGGCCCTTGCATTCCAACTGTCCCATCACTCCAATTTTGCTGAGAGATCCAGTTAATCATTTCAATTCCATCTTTTATTAATTGTGGAGACATTGCACTTGTGAATCCAGAAGATGCACCAGTGCCTCGCATATCTGCAACAACGACAGCATAGCCACTTGAAGCTAAAGTATTTAATGTTTTTCGATTTGGTAGACCATTAAATACTGGTCCCCAATTTCCAGTAAATGCTTTCGCTCCAATTTTTTCCCACCAAGCTAAATCAAGCAAAACGATGCTTCGGTTGTAAGGTGTAAAAATAAAAATGGTTGGAACTTTCTCAGATTTTGAGATAGTTGGAAGGAAAATATTTGCAGCAATCTTAGTTCCATCAGACAAGTCAATATACTTTTTCTTTTTTTCAAATTGATTGAGTTCAATTGTTTTTAAAGGTTCATATTCGAATACATCAGCAGTATCTAATTCTATCGATGGACCAGAATAAAATAGTAAAAAAAGAAAACCAATTAGAAGTAAAGAAATGAATCCCAAAAAGAAAATTTTTAAAAATTTCATATAAAAAGTTTTGGTAATTTTAATTTTACTCAAGTTAAAAGAATACTTTTCTTTTTCGACTTTTATAATCAAAAAAAGAATACTTTTGATTCAAAGAATAAAATCATGTTAGAATTATTAATCAGTTTATTCGGATGGGTTGGAGCAATAATTAGCTTGTACGCCTATTACTCAGTATCCACAAATAGGATGGAAGGCACATCTTTTAAATTTCAATTTTTAAATATATTGGGTGCAGCTTTAATTCTAGTTAACTCAACCTATTATGGTGCTATGCCATCAGTGATGGTTAATTTTTTCTGGATGGTAATTGGGTTTGCATCAGTTGTACAATTTAGGAAAGTGAAGAGAACTTAAAAGATATTGACTATTCTAAGCAAACGAGAAACACCGTTTTGTATCAAATATTGGTAGAAAAATTAGATGAATTATTTTTGTCCACCAAGTCTACAGGAATGATATGTGGAAACCCATATTCTAAGTTTTTGCCACAAGCTTCTTCACATATTTACTCTATGCCCCAATACACAATTATTCGTGTTTAACTATTTATTGACATAACATACCTGCTACTTTATTATCTTATTGTTTAAAAAATCTCTCAACAAATTCCGCGAATCCTTCATTTTCAACTTTTAGAAAATAAATACCAGAAGGGAAATGAGAGAGATCCAATTCAATGTTTTGTCTATTTTCCAAAGTGTATTTTCTAGAAAACAACATTCTTCCAAAAAGATCAATTATCTGAATTTCACCTTTATATTTTCCTTCCCAAGCCAAATCTATCACCATTGACCTTCGAACAGGATTGGGAGCAATTTTTACTTCAAATTTTCCAATTTGTAAAATAGCAGATTGAATAGGAGAAAAAGTAAAGTCTTCATCGAAATCAATTTGTTTTAATCGATAGTAATATTGAATCCCTGTTTCTACACTTTCATCAATAAAATTATAACTCGCAGCCTCAATATCTCCATTCCCATCAATCCATCCAATTTTCTCAAAACCATCTTCAGCCAACCTACTCCTTTGAACTTCAAATCCTGCATTATCAACTTCATTCGCAGTCTCCCATGTCAATAAAATATCATTTTTACGAGGCCTAACTATAAAATCAACTAACTCTATGGGTAAAGGAGCAATTGGTACTTCGTAACAAATTTCAAGACCCCAACCATTCAGATTTCCTCCATCTTGATTTGCTGCATCTTGAACTTCTAAAATCCAAAGTCCATCAGTTGATAAATTATTGAAATCCACAATATTTCCTTCTGGCGTAACTGTTTGATTATTATTAAATGGACAGGTTAGAGTACTCCCATTCAAATCTACATCTATATCAAAATCATCATCGTCAGTACATTTTCTATTTATCAAAGTTACTTCCACTCCAGAGGGATGTTTTAAAGTGAAAATTAAATCACCAACATATGTATGATCTCCAATCAAATCTTTCACATTTATATCAGCAATCGTCTCTCCAATTGATATATTTAAATCAGAGGTCACTGTTGGTGTACCTGTAGAAGAAATGGCTACTGGCACATCTGAACTAGTAAAAGTAGCACAACTAATAGTGACCCCAATAGTGATATTAGCATCATTTATATCAAAGAAAATATTATTGGAGCACTTTATCTTAATTCGACATAAAGAACTAGCGACATTTGGAACTGTGATGTTATGGGAACCATCATTCGGAATATTTGAAGCCAATGTAGTCGTAAAATTTAAACCACCATCTGTTGATAATAATATATCTACATTAGAACAACTTACTGGAGAAGCAGTGGTATTTGCGACATCCCAAGTAATTGTTTTGTTGTCTCCAACATCCCAATCTTCCTCTAAATTTGGATAGTTAATCAAAAATGGACCAGCACTTGCATTTGTAGTTATGACCATTCCATCATAAGCAGAGCAACCATAACCATTATTGTTATCTCTTACAGACAATCTAAAATTCATTGTTCTAGTAACACTTGGTAATATTTCAAAATCATCTGATCCTCCACCAAGAATTAAGCTTAGTCTTGGAAAAACTCTAACAGGATTCGTAGTAGGTGAAAAGCTCCTAAAGTTTGGACCATCTGTACTCGTAGAAACTGGTGGCATGGTAGCAATCTCATTATCCATTTGTTCCCAGCAATAAGAAACTGAATCTCCATTTGGATCTGTCGCACTGCCTGTTAATTCAAAAGGAGTAGAAACTGGAATCGAATAATCACTCCCAGCATTTGCTGTTGGAGGATCATTTGCCGTACTGATAATTGCAGCACAATTTCCTCCATTAGTAACAAAATTAGACATCTCCTCTAAACTAATCCCATGGAAATGATCATCACTATTAGATTGAACATTTGGAGCGCAAATTCCAGCATAAGCCATAATGGTTGAACCACTTCCCGGTTCATAGGCTGTACTAGTATTTCTATTCCCGCCACAACTATTATTAAAAGTATGATTCCCACCAAACTGATGCCCCATTTCGTGTGCAACATAATCCACATCAAATGGATCTCCCACAGGAGCTCCTCTACCAGTGACGCCTCTTGCTTTTAAATTATTTGAGCAAGGAGATTGCAATGAAGCAACACCTCCTCCTCCTGTACTAAAAACATGTCCAATATCATAATTAGAAGATCCAATCACACTATTAACATTGGATTGGTTCTCACTAAGCATAGCTACTCCATTATTATTAGTATATGGATCAGTATTAGCATTTGTATAAATTAAAAGAGAATTATTAGCAATAAGTATCATTGTCAATCCCATATCTCGTTCATAAATTCCATTCACTCGATTCATAGAAGTTACCATTGCTGCCATAGCGTCATCAGTGATATCCCCATTTGAGTTATCACCATCATCATGATACTGCGCATATTCACCAGTACAGGCTAGCGCTAATCTATATTCTCTAAAATCACAGTCACCTAAGGGAATTTGGCTTGACCCAATATTAGGTTCTAAAAATGAAGAGACATTTTCTATCGAACACACAATGCCTTGGTCTAATGGGAAATCCTTTTTATCAAAAGAAATATATTCCTCCTCCTCTAAATCTATTGGGTTAATAAAAACAGAACTTTTACCTGGTGATATAATCATCGCATGAAATCCATTTGGAGAAATATCAATTTTTGCTACTGCCATTGGATCATCAATTCCAACTGCGGTATAAGTTCTAATATTGGGAAATTCCACTGCTAATTGAGCTTGCATAATGGGCGACTTAAATACTTTAAACTTTTCTAATTGCCCGTTTGGCATTGGAAGAGAAATATAATTTTTATGATCCAAAGAAGCTTGGCTAAATCTTAGTGGTGATTTCGAAAGTTCCTCTTTTAACTTTAACTGATTTTTTAATTCAAAGGTCAAAAACTTATTGGGGAGTTTTTTAGAAGGAAACTTTTCTTTTTGATCCGACACAGTTTTAATTGTTCTTTTCCAAATAACGGGGTTAGTTTGTGAAAATAGAAAGGTCTGCATTGTGCAAATAAAAAATGGAATAAGAAAAATTGATATTAATGATCTCATCTTACAGGCTTGTGTTTATAATATTTGATAGCAAAAAAAACGAGCTCAGAGGCAGAGCGATTTAAACTTATCGAACTCGAGATCTTTAAAAAAATAAAGATCATCTTGGTATGTAAAATACAATAAAAAAATTGTTTTTATGCACATTTTACTTTTGCTTTCCCCAATTGACAAAACAAAATCAATATTATTGAGTTTAACCTAGTTTATTTCTAACTAAAAATTCGCGAATGCCAAAATACGATATTAATGACCCAACCGACTTAGATATAATGCGGGCCCAATTTAATATGATTACCCACGAAGAATGGGATGAATATGTTGAACTAGCCGAAAGTAAAAAAATGGGTTACAAGAATGTGAAAATCTTAAAGTCGGCTTGCAAAAAAACAGGTATTGCAAAATACTTAAGTCCAAAAATAATAAGTTGGGTTTTAGGATTAGTCGACCAAATTGATGAAGAGGAGTTTTACGATGAGGAAGAATAAAATCTATTATAAGTCCTCTAGGGCTTGTCCATAATCGTATTGTAAGTCCTCATGCAACTTTTCGATTTTTTTCTTAATCATTTCTATTTGTCGGTTATACAAATTCATCATAGTTGAACTTCTTCGAATGGATGGAGAAAAATTTTTGATTGATTGACAAAAATAAATCAGCAAATCCACTTCCGTTTCTTTGTTTTGAGAGTAACGATTATGCTTTTTTACACTAGCCAATATTTTACGAATCCCTTTTTTTGTATAATAAAAATTTTTACGATTCACGTTTTCAAATTGCTCATCCATTTCGTTTTTTATACTATGAATAAACGATTCTTCATCCGATGCTTCGAATAAAAGGTAAGTCAGTAATTCTTTATTTTCCTTTTTGAACTTTGATAAACGGAGACAATATTCCAAAAGTTCTTTTGGCGAACGTTCACTTAATTCATCTTTGATTTGTTTTACGGTAGCAGCTTTCATGGATACAAAATTAGCGATTTTCTAAAAACGAAATTGACAGTCTTCTAAAAATTGGAAACATAAGATTCATATTTTTATTGAATTATTTACCGGGAGGAATAGAAGGTCTAATCTCAATTTTACTTGGTAAGGTTCTGGGATTCATTTTTAATAAATCAACTATCATTTGACCAATATCCTCTGGTTGAATCTTCCAAGAATCCTCATTCGACGGAACATGACCATTAAAATAAGTAGCAACAGATCCTGGCATAATCGTCGTCACCCTGACTCCATATTGTCGTAGATCCATCATTATAGCCTGTGTAAATCCAACTAACCCAAATTTACTTGCATTATATGCAGAGCCTTTTTTGAAAAAATTAGTTCCGGCTAAACTTGCAATGGTTATAATATATCCTTTCGATTCTTTCATCGACGGAATAGAAGCTTTGACCGTATGAAAAACTCCTGTTAAATTTATGTCGATTACCGAATTCCAATCTTCCAAACTCATATCCTCTATTGATGCAAATTTACCAACACCAGCATTGGCTATCACAACATCGAGTGTTCCCCATTTCTTCAATACCTGACCAATTGCATTTTTCTCAGATTCATAATCTCGCACATCAGATTCAATCGCTAAAATTTCTCCGTTCCCAACTTTATTCAATACCTCAATTGCTACATTTAACGATTCTCTATTTCTACCTGTGATAGCCACGTTCATACCTTTTGCTAGCATTGCTTTTGCTACGCCTAATCCTATTCCTTTTGATCCCCCTGTAATATAAGCTGTTTTATTCATTTATCTATTTGTTAAAATTAAAAGTCAAACTTAGTATTTTTTAAAAAAAACCTTAAAGAGTAAAAGCCTAAATAGGTTCAATTGTTTAAAATTTCAACTATTATTCCTTCCAAAATCGCCATTTTATTTTCTTCTTTCTTTGCTTCACAATAATCAATCTTAAAGTAATAGCTGATTGGTGAGCCAAATGATTTTCTCCTTTTAATACATTGATTGATGGTTTATAATCCCAACTAACATTCATTTTTTTTAAGGTTACTTCGCCTCCAATAATTCCAACAAAGCCTGCATCTGCTTTTTTTTCTGATTGATGATTCGTTGGTCGCCAATCTTTATGCAATCCTACTCCTAAATAAATATTAACTCGTTTAACCAAAATCTTATAATGTTGTTTATAAATCAAATCGAGAGAAGAAATATTATCTTTAAAACTGGGCTGAAAGATACCCTCAATAGTGGAATATTTAGCAACTTTTTGTTGGACACTGAGTTCCGCCCCAGCTCCAGTGCCTAAACGAATACCAACCGCAGTTCGGTATGATTGACACATCGTGATTTGAGACAATAAAAATATAAGACTTATAATCAGTTTAATTTTTTTCATAGTGTCAAAAACGATAATTTGATTTAATAAATTTTCCTTGAAAGCAAAATGATTAATATTTATAATTAAAAATTTGTTAATCCCGATTCAAAAACTAACATTTGTCTACATTTAAAAAAAGAACAATTCAATTGCTAATATCTATTTTACGTTACTTACAATTTTATTCTGTAGCAGATACCAAGTATCAGGTACATTCGCCATTTGTGTTTGATTTCGCCTTGAATGTTTTGGAAGATGATCGCGATTATTATGTGTTTCAATCAATGGAACATCTTCGTTCAATAGTAAAAAAGAACTCTACCAAAATTAGAATTACGGACTACGGCGCAGGATCTAAAGCTGGAAATCATATAGAAAAAACCATTGGAAGTATTGCTAAAAATGCTGCATCTAAAAGTTGGCAATGTCAGACACTATTTCGTTTGGTCAACTTTTATAAACCTAAAACAATGTTAGAGTTAGGAACGTCACTTGGGATATCGACAATATATCAAGCCTCTGCATCCATGGATGCACAGTTCATCACATTGGAAGGTGACCCACAAGTTGCAAAACTAGCCAACTTTCATCTAGAAGAATTGAATATAAAAAATGTGGAATTACGAATTGGGATGTTTAAAGATACAATCCATAGTGCCTTAAATGATTTAGGAAAATTAGATTATGTTTTTCTGGATGGAAATCATCGTTTAGTACCTACACTTGAATATTTTGAGGCGTGTTTAAAATATGCACATAATGAAACAGTATTTGTTTTTGATGATATTCATTGGAGTAACGAAATGGAAGAGGCTTGGGAGAAACTGAAAATTCATCCTCGAGTAACAATTTCAATAGACTTATTTTATATGGGAATTGTTTTTATTCGAAAAGAAAATAAGGTTAAAGAACACTATTTGCTATGCCCATTGAGCTGGAAACCATGGAAATCGTTAGAGTTTTTTTAAAATTATTTTAAGAAACTTTCTACTTTTTTAGATAACTCTTTTTAACCCATCCTACTTTTTCTTGATATTTAACTTTAGCCCACCATGATCTAGAATCATCTAGTACATATACCTTTGAATCAACCTGAAGTCTTAAAATTACTTGTGATTTTGAATTTGGATTTTCTCTTAAACTTGTTTTTCTGACAATCTTTTTTGAATACTTAATTTCTTGATTTTTCAAATCAATCCTCGGCTTAGTCTTAGATTCAATAACTGTTTTACTTTGATCTAAAGGCTTACGTCGTATAATATCTTTTAACTGAGTCAGGTCTATTTCTTGGTCGCTTAAAAGTATTTCTTGAAGGTTTCCTCTTCTATTGTCGTACAATACTTCCCACCAATCCTGAAAAAGTGAATTAATAACTTTTACTTTTACTCCTTTAGGAACGTTTACTAATGTGGCAGATTTATGTGACATATGCTCTTTTAAAGTAGTTTTATTTTTCACATAATAAAAAGGTTGGTTTCTGTAAAGTGAATCTAGAATACTAATTTCTCTTTTGTTCCTTAAACCTGGTTTATAAAAACTTATTTTATTCTCCTCTATCCATCCTCTTTCTCCTTGATAAAGCACTTCCCATCTTTCTTTAAAATAAGAATTGATAACTATGACCTTACTCCCTTTTGGAACCCCTATTAAAACTTTTGAATCAGGAAAGTCAAATTCTTTAAGATGGGTAGAAAATTTCACCTCGTAAGTAGGCTTATTTCTATATAGATGCTCTAGGGCATCATGATCATTTATCTGGGTGTATGAATTCGTAAGAGTAATAAATAATATTACTGAAATTAAGATTAAATTTCTCATTTTCTCTTTTTAATAGTTTTGGGAAAATGTCTCGATAAAAGGTAAATTAACTAAAAGGGATAACAAAAATATATAGGTTCAATATTTAAGCCAAAAGCAACTTGTCTTAACCTATTTGATGTTCACTGATAGAGGGGAAGTATGGAGGTTTTTTAAAAAATCAAAAACAAGTTAATGGTCAAAACAAAATATACGTAACATTTATATTTTTAAATAAACCTTAAATCCAAAAATAACCATTTTATGGATAAAATCAAACAATAGAAAAGTCAATTTGCTGTAATTCATGACTTGAAGAATACCCAACTTTAAGGATTTTTTAAATTTATTGCCTTGCAATGGAACAGATATATAATAATTTTACTTCCCCTATTGGTCGCGGTGGTAATATTTGCGAAAAAAAATATCGCCTTTAAGAGGCGATATTTTTTTAAAATTCTTTGTTTGATACAAGACTATGCTTGAGCTTTTGGTGTGTTAAAGTTCATCGGAGGATACTGCTGGTCCGGTTCTTCAATCATTCCGTGTTGTGCTTCAAATTTTTTAACATTATCTACTAAGGCACGCATAAGTCGTTTAGCATGCTGGGGAGTCAATATAATTCGTGATTTAACTTTAGCTTTGGGAACGTTAGGAACTAACCTAATAAAATCTACAACAAATTCAGAATTAGAATGAGAAATGATCGCTAAATTCGAATAGGTTCCCTCTGCAACTTCCTCAGGAAGTTCGATATTTAATTGCCCAGGCTTATTTTTATTTTCTGCCATGATTTGAATTATTTTTAAATTGTAAAAGATACAAAGATAGAAACTTTGATGAATTACAAAAGTTAAACGAATAGATGCGATTTAAGGTTCAAAATAATATTATATATGAGGAAAAAATGATTGGAATAGTTTTTATTGCTTTAAAAAGAGAGATGTATTAATTTGCTATATTTAGAATATATAAATGATAAAAAATGATTAAAAGAATTTTGGGATTTATTTTTCTCTTTGCTTTTATTGGCTTTATGGCTAAAAAATTGATAACTGGAACAAGCCATTTACAGGATAATTTATTGATTTGGGGGTTTGTTATTGCAGTTGTATTATTACTTATTATGATTGTAAGGAGGATAATCTTATCCTAATTTATTCAATTTTTAAAAGGTAACTGAATATCGTTTATGTTTTTATAAAATGATTTTAGGTAAACAAGCACACTATTTTTATGGGCTTTATGCAAAAAAACTAAATGCTTCGTTCTACGCCTAAATTTACCTTTTTTCTTTTTAAACCGCTTCTTAACAGATTCCATATATTCTAGATCCTCTTCAAATCCAAGGTAAACTCTTTCTCTCAAAGAAGATAAATCATAATCAGCATTTACTCTAGCATATGGTGCTAAAACTAATCCAGCAAAATCAAAGTCATAAGGTATCACTACATATTTTTCATCCAATAACATTACTTTAATATTTCTGACCTGTCGTAAACTCCAATCAGTATTTCCAATCATGTACTGGAAGAGTGCCATTTTTTTATAGGCATCTCGATCTATGTTTTCATTAGTTATACCAATTGGGTTTGTACATTTTTTAGCTCCTACGCGGTCCCTGAGATGAGCAAAATCCTCAATAATAAACCCAAAATGATGTCGGATAATGCCAGAATTAACATCTACATAATTAATCTTTAATAATTGAACTCGGAAGCTGTTTTTAGTGATTAAATTGTAATATTTATAGGCTAAATATTCCTTCAAAACAACTGCTTTTGCGTCCTCATATTCTTCCATGCAATGAGTAACAATCTTAAAATCATCAAATTTACTAAGTCCTTTTTTCTTTAAATCTGATTTTTTAAAGTTCAATTTTATCGGAGGCATTTCTGGACAATTATACCTTCTAAAAACGCCTCTAGGTTCAACATCAATTTTCCAATTTTGGAATATTCCAGTTTTGTCTTTAAACGTTAATCTTCCTGGATGCTTTTTGTCAGTTTTTCGATCATCAATCAATTCTTGAACATTAAATATTAGTGTAACTTCCAAAATATTTGACTGAGTCATAACATCAAAAATACTTTCTTTCTTTTTTTTACTATTTTTGAACTCGATTTCCGATTTTAGTTCGTTACTGAAACTAAAAATGGATATTAATATTAAATAAAAAAAGTATTTTTGATTCATATTTATCTTTAAATTTGCACTACCGAATTTAATAAAAAAACACAAATCAAAAATACCTTTTGATAATAAGTATTTATTTTTATTTTATTAAATGTCCCCCATCAGCAACAAATATTCCTCCTGTTGAATAACTAGAGGCGTTAGAGGCTAGGAATACAGCTAATCCAGCCATTTCATCTGGTTGAGCCATTCTTCCCGAAGGTAATTCTTTAACAAATTGGTTGAAAATTTCCTCATTCTTCCAAAGTGCTGAACTGAATTTTGTTTGGATTAAACCTGGACAAATTGCATTTGCACGGATACCTGCTCTCCCCCACTCTTTTGCCATATTTTTGGTCAGCATAATTACAGCAGCTTTGCTTACACTATACATTCCTAGACCAAATGAAGGATGTAATCCTTCTACTGAAGCAATATTAATAACTGATCCTCCGCCTCTACTTTTCATAGATTTATAACACATGTTTCCCAAGAGCATACAAGCCTTTACATTTACATTCATTATTTTATCAAAAACTTCCCCCGTTGCTTGAGTTATTGGTGCGAAGGTTGGATTCGTCGCTGCATTATTAACTAGGATATCTATACCTCCATAAATTTCAATAGCCTTGTCAACAAGATTTTGTAATTGATCTTCTCTTCCAACGTGGCAAGCAATCCCTGTCGCATCATAGCCATCATCTTTTAATCCTTGAGCAACTACATCTACTGCTTCTTGATTTCTAGAACTTACGATTACTTTTGCTCCGTGCTCACATAACCCTCGGACAATTGATTCACCAATTCCCTTTGATGCACCAGTTACGATAGCTACTTTCCCAGTCATGTCAAATTGATTTTTAATTCTCATCTTATGTTTTGATTTTTATTGAGGATATTTATGCCTCCCTTTTATTTAAATACATGTTTACTTACCAAACTTTCTTCTTCGATTCATTTCTAAAATAGCCTGTTCAATTCCATCAGGTGTCAAACCGAACATCGGAAACATTCTCATTAAAACAGAGCAAGTCATTGAAGTATGCCAAATAGATTCCCTCATTGGATTCAACCATGCCATTCTTTTAAAATGCTTAGACAATTCAGTCCATGATTCTTGACTAGCGTTGCTCAATTCATAAGGTGCCATATCTGCATCACCAATTACAAACACTGAATAATTCTTATCCTGACGAATGATCTTTTCTATTGGTTCAAATTTCCAACGAGCTGCATCGGTATACAGCCCCCCATAAATACTATTGTGAAAATAGTAAGTTTTTAAATCGTGTGAAAAACGAGTTTTCATTTTCTTAAATAACTTCTGAACCGTTGTTACATATGGAGACATAGACCACCCGCCATTGTCAATCATTAAAATAACTTGTGTTTTTTGCTGAACCTTTTCTTTTTCATGCGGGAGAAATATTCCTCCTTGCTTCAATCCTTCTTTGATCGTTATTGGTATATCTAAAATAATTTCGGCTGTTCCCTCCTCTATACCCTTTAGTGCAGCCAGTGCGGCATCAATATTATCATCTTTCAACAAGGCCTTTGTATCAACTGGATAAAAATCACGACTGTTAACTGCTGCCCTTGCCATTTTACCCCCACCAGTTCCACCAACTCTTACACCACCAGCAGCAGCACCACCATGTCCGTAGGGAGAAACTCCACCAGTACCAATCCAATGATCCCCACCAGAGTGTTTTCCCTTTTGCTGCTTAGCCACTTCCCGCATTCTTCGAAGTAATTCTTCAAGAGGAACATCTCGATAATCTGCCATTCTATCCAAAGGTCTATCAGTTGGAGTTCCTTCACCACCGTTAGGATCATTATCTTTCATTTCTGGATTGTCCTTTTTTAAGATATCTTTCCCATCCAAAACTCGTTGAATATCAAAAGTAGTTAAGTGGACTTCATCTAAAAACTTATCAACTAATTCCATGGATGGAATTTCTGCCAATTCTTCTTCAGAGAAATTTTCTTTCCATCCTCTAAAAGCATTTGATCGAGTAACTGCATCTTCCAAGGGCTCACCTTTTCGGATATCGATTCCTAAAAAGTGTTCATAAAAAGCTTGTGAAAAAGGCCCAATTTCAGTTGGTGCAGAGGTAACTAAACCTTTGAGTACATAATACGCATCACCCAAGGTCCGAACTAAACCTTTGTTCATCGCGTTACGAAATTGTAACAAGGTACGCACATCGGCCGACAGTTTATGTTTTCGAAAAGTATGTGGAAGTTGATCGAACATAATTTTTTAATTAAAGTCAAGTGATAGAATAAACAAACCGTTATTAGATCAACTCGATTTTCCGAAGATTCTAGCTTTGACTTTCTCCATATCATTTTGATTTTTAATTAATACACCAAGACCTTCTACCTTGTTGACTCTTGTCAAAGCCTCTGCTTCTTCGAATGATTTCAAGTATTTTATCCAACTTAATAATTCACGAGTAGCTGGAGCTCGATCAAGTCCTAGACTTCGCATTTGGTAAAACATTGATATACATTTCTGTTCCAAAGATTCATTTAATTTAGGAAAATGTTTTTGCACAATTTCATGCATAGTTTCTGGAGTTGGAAAGGATATGTAATGATAAACACATCGTCCTTTAAAAGCGGTTGGTAATTCTTGTTCTCGGTTACTTGTAATAACGATTGCTGGCATATTCTCTTCGCTCACTTCAATCATTTCTCCACTTTCAGGCATTACAAATTTTCGATGGCTTAAAGCATATAGTAAATCATTTGGAAACTCTCTTGGTGCCTTATCAATCTCATCAATTAACAAAACTGAATTAGGGGTAGAAAACGCTTCCGCAGCTGGCCCCTTTAAAACATAGTCTTGGAGATTTTCTGTATTACGACCACCAGTAGATAACCTATTTTCTAATCCTTTTTCTTCCCGTTGTGCATTTAAGATTTCAACCTGCGAATCTCTTAGGTATTTTACATGGTCAAATTTTGCTACAAATTGCTCCACGTTACTTTTAGATCCTACGGGATAAACAAATAACTTTGCGCCTAGATCCTCCGCAAATTGTAACGGTAATTCAGTCTTACCAGTACCAGGTTCTCCCTCAATTAACAAAGGCATCCCAATAACTCTTGCCATGTGAAAGGCTTGGGCAAGTTCTTTGTCACAGATGTATTTATCGGACCCTGTCCACATTTTTGTAATCGCCATTATATATGTTTTTATGAACTAAAACTTTATTTAAACTAGACAAATTTATGGATTGCAAAATTCCCAGTAGTTAAACGAGTATAACTTATAAAAGTGTTATTCATTTACTTTGGTAAGTATTCTACTTTTAGAGCAGAGGTTTAATTTTTATTTGCAACCTTGATCTAGATATTTTATAATATGTAATTCTTTGACAGGATGTAAGATTTTATCAAAAATTTTACGGAGCCAATTTCTAATATTATGACTTTTCCACTTTAGAATAGTAATAAGGTGGGGAGAAAAAGATGATTAATTCATCTTCTATAACATCATTAAGACCCTACTCGACAGCTAAAAAATTCCAAAAGGAATTGATGTTTATATTCCATCATTTTACTCCATTTGAGAAAACTAAAATTTTTAAAAAAAAATTTAGAGTTGGAACTATTATCCTAAGATCAAAATATTTTTGATTTATTAATTTAAAATATTAGGCTTCAACTTAGAATGGTAAAAAATTTCATTTAAGAAATAGGTAAATAAGCTATCGCCTTAATTTCAATCAATAAATTTGGATGAGGTAATTGATAAACGGCAACTGTTGTTCTAGTTGGACCTGTGTGATCGAAGAATGTCCCATATACCTCATTGTAACCTTTAAAATCTTTCATATTGACAAGGAAAGTAGTAACATCAATCACATTACTTAAATCAGCACCAAGGCTTTGCAACAATGTATTTACATTCTCCATAACAGCTTTAGTTTGAGCTCTGATGTCAAGCTCCCATTCTTTATTTTCATTTTGTATGGCTCCAACATGAGTGTTATCTGAAAGTCGACTGCTCGTTCCAGAAACGTATATAAAATCTCCAACCCTTTTTACATGAGGATAATTACCGAGTGGTTGGGCTTTTCCTTTAAGTACTTTACTTTCCATTTCCTAGAGATTAATTGTTTTGTAAATGTTTGAGTTGTTGGTGAATTTCTTTTAATGACAATTTTTCAACATCACCATTCGTACATATTTTCAGTAATAACTCATCTTGAGCTCTTCCTAATTTCATAGCAAGGTCATATGACAACTCTGGCTTAAAAGTCACCAAAGAATACTTAGAATAATAATCTGGAAACTGTTGTTCAAGCTGCATTTCTAATTTCCTTTTTTTCATAAAATCTTCATCATCTACTCGATCTTGCATTTCAGTAAAATTATCAATAGCAAGATCCGATATTGCATTTGTGTTTTCAACTCTTACTTCTTGAAATTCATAAAATACTTTTGCCCAATCTCCTTCATACTGATCTAAGATTTCATCAAAAACAGTTACATCCTCAAATGATGCATTCATCCCTTGTCCATAAAATGGAACTATAGCATGCGAAGCATCTCCCATTAATAAAGCTTTCCCAAATGCTTGCCATGGGTAACATTTTATTGTTCCTAGTGTGCCAACTGGGTTTTCAAAAAATTCTTCTAAATAATGTGGGATATAAGGCAGTAATTCAGGAAAATATTCTTCAAAAAATGCTTTAACCTTTTCCTTTGTATTTAAGTTATTAAAGCCTATTTCTCCTTCAAATGGATGAAACATAGTCAAGGTGAAACTGCCATCCAAATTGGGTAAAGCGATAATCATAAACTGTCCTCTTGGAAAAATATGAAGGGCATTTTTTTCAATTTTCCATCCTCCTGCATCAGTTGGATTTATGCTTAATTCTTTGTAACCATGCCTAAGGAAATTTTGGGAATAATTAAAAAGTAACTGAGTCGTTTTACTCATCATACTTCTCCTAACTACTGATCCTGCTCCGTCTGTTCCTATTACGACAGCCCCTTTTTCTTCTATGCTTTCCCCTGTATTATTATTTTTAAAAGTTGCAATAGCCTCTTTCAAATTGATACCAGTACAATCACTTTCAAAATATATTTGAATGTTGGGTAATTTTTCAGCTTCGTCTAAAAGAGCAATGTTTAATCCTCCTCTTGATACAGAATTAATATAATCCTCATCTCTTCCGCTATACCTTGAAAGGAATTTTTCGCCACCTAAAGGGTGAATCATTCTGCCTTTCATCGGAATACACTGCTCCATTATAGCATCCTTTAAACCAACTCGTTCTAATGCTTTAAGGCCTCGATTTGAAAGAGCTAAATTAATGGAACGACCTACATCTACATCTTCTCTACGCATATCAGAACGCTTTTCATGAAGACTTACTTGATAACCTCTTTGTGCTAATCTAACAGCTAGTAAAGTTCCACAAAGACCTGCCCCTATGATGATTACTTTTTCGTTTTTATTCATTCTTGTCTTTTGTTTTTTTGAATAGAATACAGAATAGAAAATAAAATCAGCGAAAATATGGATAAAAATTTAGTAGAGCCACCACCCAAACATACTTAGCTCAAAGAATTTTTTTCCATTAAAAAAAATTAATAACTCCATTTCCTGAATAATCGCCGTATCTAATTTAAATTAATTCATCCTTTAATATTTTGGCAAATCTAAAAACATCCATATAAGAATTATACAGTGCTACAGGTGCAATTCGAATTACATCAGGTTCCCGCCAATCCGCAATTACACCTTTCTCAGATATTTTATCAAAAAGTGATTTATCAGCACTTTTAACTTGAATTGACAATTGGCTTCCTCTTTCTTTTGGATCTCGAGGAGTGATAATTTTAACGCGATCATCATTTATTTTATCAACTAAAAATTCCAAATAGCTCGTCAATTGAATTGCTTTTTTTCTTAAATTTGAAATACCAGCTTCCTCAAATATTTTTAAAGAAGCTAAAATTGCTGCCATTGACAAAATTGGAGGATTACTGAGCTGCCAACTTTCCACACCTAAAATTGGGTCAAAACCATCTCGCATCCCAAATCGAGTATCTTTATTGTGTCCCCACCAACCAGCAAATTTTGGCAAAGAATTATCATTCGAGTGACGCTCGTGAACAAAACATCCACCTAAACTTCCGGGACCAGAATTGATATACTTATAACTACACCAAACAGCAAAATCAGCTCCTGAATCATGCAAATTTAGTTCAACATTTCCAGCTCCATGCGCGCAATCGAATCCAACTTTACAACCCTTTGCGTGACCTAGTTCAGTAATTTTTTTCATGTCAAAAAATTGACCAGTATAATAATTCGTATTACCGATCATGATCAGAGCAATTTCAGCTCCTTGCTCTTCAATTACTTTCTCAATATCTTCCATTCGGATTAATTCTTCTCCCTCACGCGCTTTTAGTTCAATCAAGCATTCTTTGGGATCAAAACCATGAAATTTAATTTGGGATTCTACCGCATACTTATCAGATGGAAATGCATCGAATTCAATGAGTATCTTACTCCGCTTTTTGGTTGGCTGATAAAATGACACCATCATCAAATGTAAATTTACTGATAGTGTATTCATCACAACTACCTCTACAGGTTTCGCTCCAACAAGGTTTGCCATAGCATTTGTCAAAAATTCATGATATGGCATCCAAGGATTCTTTGCATGAAAATGACCTTCTACACCATAGTTTTCCCAATCTTTTAATTCTTGCTCAATTGCCTCACGAGTAGACCTTGGTTGGAGACCCAAAGAATTCCCACAAAGATAAACATAGGGTTCTCCATTTTTTTTTATAGGTAAATGAAACTTACTTCTGAATCTCCTCATTGGATCATTTTGATCCATCTCCTCAGCAAATTTACTAGAGTTTATAAAGGTTGTTATTGTGTTAGATTTATTGTTGTCCATTTATTTTATTTTCAATCTTTCTTTAAGAGATTCATCATGATCAGCTCCTAACCACCTTAAAACATTGTCTTTCCACATTTGTTTATGCTGAATTTCTGAAATGATTTTTTCATCAACTGCAAGATCCAAAAGTTTCCCCGGATAGGAAGACTGAGGAGTGCTTTCCATTTCACCAAGTGGATAAGGATCATCTAATCCGAGTAAAATTTGATCGGTTCCTCCCATTCTTTTCACCATAAGCTCTAGTGAAAAAGTATCATGAACTAGAGTGTCAAAGAAAATATTCTGGTGTCCTATTGCCTTTCTTGGGTGAGTCATTCCTTCAAACAAATCAGGTCTTCCATCAAAGCCTTGAATTCTTCTCCCTAAATTCATTTGAGTCAATTGTCCTCCATGAGCAAAACAAACTCGAATATCCGGATATTTTTCTTGATAACCTTGTAAGGTAAAAAAGTGATACGCATCAGCACATTGAGCCAGCATCCAAACAAGATGAAATCGCCAAGCTGTATTTTCTAATTTTATGAATTTTTCTCCATCATAAGGATGAATTTCAAGTGCCAATTTATATTTATTAGCCAACTGCAAAATTGGTTCAATATCTCTATCGAAAATTGATCTCCAAGTTCCAATTGAATCCATAAAGTGGGTGGGAAGGCATAATACTTTAAGTCCTAACTTTTCCACACACCTCTCCATTTCCCACAATGCTCCTTGAATAAATCCTGAGTGAACTACAAAGCCACAAGTGAATTTATCAGGATGAGCCTTTTGGATTTGAGCGTTAAAATCATTTTGAAAACGGAGCACTTGCTTCATTTCTTCTAAGCGCAAACCATTACCATACAGTTGAGAAAGATTTAAGACAACAGCATGATCAATATTGTTTTTATCCATCCATTCTAATTTTTCATTTAGAAAAAAACTAGAATCAGTAATCGGTCTTTTCCAACCTTTTTGTAACATATATTTTCGCTCCTCATCCACCCAAAATATTTCTTTATCCTTCATAAATTTAGGAATATCCTCTGGGTAAGGAAGCAGGTGGGAATGTCCGTTTATTCTCATTTCTTTTAATTAATTATATATAGTTAACAAGGTTACATCGAATCTTCGAGGTAATCATCAATTTTTTGGAAATTAAAATAATAACCTAAGTTTTTAATGATTTTTAGGGGAAGTACTGGCAATTCTGACCTTGGAATTAGCAAAGTAGAAATATTATGTAGATCCTTGAAAATATGATGCTTCTCAGCTGTCTCTCTTAGATATAAATGCCCAGAAGAACCTCCAGTACCAATTTTATTTCCTAACATTCTCATTACCATTTGAGCATGACGATAGCGCCAGGTAGTCAATGAATCATCAATCTCAATTATGCAGGTCAACAACTGAAATGGTAGCTGTAAAATTGGTTCGTCTCGATATAAATTAATGAATAAAGCAGCTATTGTTGCATCGTAACTCATTCTGATTTTTCCTTCCCATTGCATTTGTTGATGGTGCTCTTTATCCAGTACTGTTTGAAAAAAAGTATCTGTCCCTCCCAACATCTTAAGTCGCATTTCTTTTTCATGGTCAGTCAAATAAGCAGAGGCTAAAATAGCAACCTTCTCTTTTTCTAACATCCGTCCTACTGCTTCTTTGTAAGATTCCAAAAAATCGAAATCTCCTAGTTCAATAAAAGGGGTTCGCTCTAACCAGGTTTCGATGGCTTCATAGAGTGTTCCACCTTTTATTATATCTTGTAATTTCTTTTGATTCTCCTCTGTAAAAACTGAGGAATAAGGACACCCATTATACGTAATTCTTGTATCCTCTTTCAGGCCTAACAAATTTTCGAAAGCTCTAAATTGATAACTTTGGAATCCAGAGGCTGGAAATAAATGGTGTCTGAAATCTAAGAAATCTAGAGGAGTCATTGTCTCCATGATGGCCAATTGAGAAACCAATAATTTTTCTATCTCCACAACACGCTTTAGTCTACCAATGGCAGTTCCAATATTTCTTTCATCTACTCTGTCTGTATTAAATAAACCAATTACAGATTGTAATTCATGGATAATTTGTTTAAACCATAATTCATAGGCTTGATGAACAATGATAAATAACATTTCCTCGTGAGCAGCATTGCCATCTACTTGTTCACTTCTTAAATGTTGGGCATTTAAAATTTTGTCCAGACCTAGATAATCTCTATAATGAACGGTACTATATTTCTCAGCTTCTTCTTTCATGTTTACTTTTTCTATTTTTTATTTAGATTGATTTATTTTACTAAAAAAATATCTTAAATAGATGATAACTAAAAAAAAAATTTTAAGATGATAGAAATACCTTTTTATCTTTTCCATATTATTTCAGGAATAACCTCGTTATTTTTTATAATACTTGCTAGTCTGAGGTGGTAAATTATACTTTTCACCATCTTAT
>Ga0208671_10000028_pt1 | contig 114871 bp, 127 predicted proteins | sample ColrivemetaGS759_FD_187606 | JGI IMG/M metagenome (GOLD analysis project Ga0208671, IMG submission 187606) | Estuarine microbial communities from the Columbia River estuary - Ebb tide ETM metaG S.759 (SPAdes) (version 2) | ecosystem: Environmental > Aquatic > Marine > Intertidal zone >...
TACTTGAAGCGCACAAGCCTCATTTATGTCGCTATGTGTGAAGCACTCTCCGTTTATGGTTATGTAGTATCCACGGCATGAGACGGCAGAGAAGTTGCCTGATTTAAAGTAGACAGTAGCAGACCAGCCTTGCTTGTCATCATGCACGTTAGTTTCAACGTGTGAGAAGGTAGGGAATTTACGGAAGTCAAAAGCAGTCATGCTATTGAGTGCGAGGTGATAGGCGTTGAGCGGTGGTGTAGTGTATGCTTTCATAGTGATAGTGTTTCTTTCGTTGGTGAGATTATACGATATTTTTAGTGACCTTGCAAGATGTTTCGACACTTATTTTCAGCGTCTCGTTTTGCTTTCATGACCATCTCACGCTCACGCTTGATCTCGAACTGGCGTGTGCGCTCGGCTTGTGCCTCTGCGTTGCGCGTTGCCTTGGCGAGCATATCGTTAAGCATTGCGTGAACGTCTGAAGGAACGGAGGGGAGTAGTGATGTAGTGTTTCTCTCTTGCATGGTTGTATTATACCACCAGAGCGAAAAAAAGAAAGCATAAACATCATTTATTTTCATTGTTCCACGGAAATGTTCCACAGGAAAGCTGTTAGGGAGGGGTTTTCTGAGAATTTTGGGTTTTCTGTTAGGTCGGAGAATCAGCGGGGGGTGGTCAACACTATGAACAAATTGTTTTTCGTAATATTCCCTTCGTTTACCAAAAAGTGTAAACTAAACTTGATAAAACTGTAGTAACTCAATAAAATATAACATGAACAAGATTTTCTGTGTAGCCTGTGGGCATAAAAACATATATGAGATACAAAAACCAAAATTTTGCGCTGGATGCGGCAGTGGGGTTTCGGGGGATATTTCCGTTTCTTCTAAAACTGAAAAAAGTAAGGAAAGAATGGATGTTGATTTGGGTGATGCTAGTAGTGATTCTACTTCTTTTGATTTAAACAAACTTAAAGGTCAGATTGTTGCAGAGAGTTCTTCTAAGAAAATCACATTGGGTGATATTATGGGAAGTAGTTCTGGTGGTGATTCTGATGAGTTTTCGCGTGAGGCTAGTAATTTGCCTGATGGTCAAGATTTGTTAAATATGAGTAAAGATGATTGTGGAAGCTCTAGATCTACTGATATAGATGGGTGATCAGAAAGCTTACGAGGATTTGATTCCAGAAATCGAGTCTCTTTTGTCTAGATATAGAGCTAAGTGGCAGTTGAGTGCTTTAGCTTGGTTGGATTATGATGATGTTTGTCAGATAATAAGGTTACATATTCATAATAAGTGGCATTTGTGGGATCAGAAGAGGAATTTTGGACCTTGGTGCGGTACATTGATATCTAATCAGATAAAGAATTTGGTTAGGAATCATTATGGTAGTTTTGCCAAGCCTTGTTTGAGGTGTCCTCATAATGGTGGTGGTGATGAATGTACATTTACCTCTAATGGGGTTCAGAATAATACTTGTTTAGATTTTGCTAAGTGGAGTAAGAAGAAGAAGAAGGCGTATAATTTGAAATTGCCGTTATCTTTGGATCTTAGTTTAGATTCTGGTCATAATCAGGCTGATAATTGTGTTGATTACAATCATAAGGTAGAGAAGGTTCATTGTTTAGTTATGGAGAAATTAAGTGGCAAGCATAGGCGTATATATTGGATGTTATATGTAGAGCATAAGAGTGACGAAGAGGTTGCTAATGAGTTTGGTTTCAAGAAGGATACTAGTAAAAGGAAAACTCCTCGTTACAAGCAGATTAACAATTTGAAGAAAAGGTTTTATAAGATTGCGGCTGAATTACTTAAGGATAATGATTTGATATGAATGATATTGTACTAGATGAAGATCAGCAGAGATTTGTGTTGGAGTTGTTTAAGACTACTCCTGACTTGAAGATTATAACTCAGAAGCTGTTTGATGATGATACTCTTGATGGTCGGTCTAAAGAGGGTCGTGCTGTCAGGTCATTTTTGGCTGAAGAGAGAAAGCAGTATAAGACTAGTGTTCAAGAGAAGGTTGGTCAGATAGATTTAACTAAGTCTCAGAAGGAATTTTTGATGAGTGATAGTATTGAGTTAGGTATGACTGCATTAGAAGCTGCTAGGCTTGTGTTTAAAGACGGTGGCATAAAGACATTAAGTTCTCAGCATAGAAGTGTGGTAGATTTTTTAAAGAATTTCAGACCAGAGGTTATAAATGAGAATGATATGATCACTACTGAGAAGTGGGTGCCACCTAGAACTGTTACAAAAGCTTTAAGGAAGGTTAATGATTGGTGTGGTCAGGATTTGGATGAATCTGAGTTACAAAGAAAGACGAGGACATTGATTGAGCAATTAATTAATCATTTAAAAAGCCCTAGGTTCAAACATTTTATAAACCAGTATAGTACTTTGGCGGACAGGGATTTATTTGAGAGTGAGTTTGTACGTGCTGTATGGGACAAGCCTGATTTGACTAATGATGAGTTAAATTTGTATGTTACGGTATGTACTAACTATGTCAGACAAAAGCACATACAACAAAGAATAGATAGGCTAAACCAGCTGCTTGCAGATTCTGCTTCTGAGAGGGATGTTACCATGAGATTGACGGAACTCGTTAAAGCCACTAGCGACGAGCTGAATCAATGCGAGAAGAGAATTGAGTCATTAACCAAAGATTTGAATGGAAGCCGTCAGCAGCGCTTAAAAGCCAAAGGAGAGGAGAATGGGAGTATCTTCGCATTGGTTGAAGCTTTTGTTGAAAAGGAAGAGCGTGACAGGATGATAATGATGGCTGAACTACAGAATAAGTTAATTGAAGAAGAAGCCGATAGACTAGAAAGCATGGATGAGTATAAAGCGCGTGTATTAGGAATATCTAAACGGGAGTTGTTATGAGTGATTTTAAATGTGAGGAGTGTGGTAAGGAGTTTAAGACAAGGAAGAGTTTCCATTGTCATTTAAAGGCTCATTCTTTGACTATTGGTGATTATTATGTTAAGCATTTCAATAAGAAAGATTTGTTTACTGGTGATTTGTTGTATTTTAAGTCTTATGACTTTTATTTTGATAATGATTTTAATAATTTTGATAATTATGTTAATTGGATGAGGGTTGAACCTAGGTCTAAAGTTAAAGACTACGTATTTAAAAAAGCGATACATAAATTTAAGCAAAAAAATATAACTCTTTCACCCCCGAACTTGTTTTATGATTTGTCTTTCATGGCTAATATATATACATACAGGCAGATATGGGGATCATATGACAATTTCACAAAAGAAGCTAAAATAGAAAACATTTACAAAAAAGATTTACCTGAAGACTTCTGGGATGCGGATGTTGATAGTATGACCATATTTGTAGACACTAGGGAGAAAAAACCTCTACAGTTCGACAAAGGAGAAACTAATAAGTTGGATTTTGGCGATTATACAGCAGCTGGAGAATATTATACAAAAACCTTTGTTGACCGCAAAGCTCAGGATGATTTCCGTCAGACGTTTGGTTCAGGTGTGGACAGATTCCGCAGGGAAATGGATCGTTGCGTCGAATTCGGTTCTTACATGTTCGTAGTCGTAGAATCTAGTGTCGATAGACTAGAAGAGGAGAATAAGTTTTCTAAATTTAAATCTAACTTAGGTTTTGTGTGGCATAACGTCAGACAAATTATGCTAGACTACCCCAAAAACATACAATTTATATTTGCAGAAAACAGAGCTGGTACAAAAAAAATAATACCACTTATACTTCGCCAAGGAGATAAGTTATGGGGTGTAGATCTACAATACCACATAGACAAGAAAATACACGGATTAGGTCAAAGAAAAACAGCAATATCAAATTAAAATGGCTTGGGAAAAAGGAGTACAAGATGTGAGGATGGGATACGCCTCAGAACCACTTAACGAATACCTAAAAAGTATAGATGGTTCCATGAAGGAAGAGGACGCGCGATATTATCTATATAAATTTTTAAGAAATAATATTGCATTTACATCAGAATTGTTTTTAGGAGTCAAGCTATTCCCCTTTCAAGCTATGGCTGTCAAGGGAATGATGGTGTCTGACTATTCTATGTTCGTTTTCTCTCGAGGAATGTCTAAAACATTCTCTACTGCGGTTTATGTTTTATTAGAGTGTCTATTGAACCCAAACTCAAACATAGGAGTAATTGCAGGAACCTTCAGGCAGTCAAAGATGATATTCCAAAAAATGGAAGACATACTAGGCAAACCAGAAGCTAGGTTAGCAAAAGAGTGTGGCGTTAAGATAACTAAAGGAACTGACCAGTGGACTATGAAAATAGGGGGTAGTAAAGCTGTAGCATTACCGTTGGCTAACGGAGAAAGATTAAGGGGTTTTCGATTTAATAGGATAGTTCTTGACGAGTTCCTTACTATACCAGAAAAGATTTTTAATGAGGTTATTATGCCGTTTTTGGGGGTTGTAGAAAATCCTATAGAGCGTGAGGAACTATATAATCTTGAGACACGCATAATCGAAAAAGGTGAGATGGAAGACAAGGATAGGTATGTCTGGCCTAATAACAAGTTGATAATTCTTTCATCTCCAAGCTTTAAATTCGAATATATGTATAAACTTTTCAAGAAATATGAATCACTGATTATGGAGAAAACTATCTCTCAAGATGGGGTCGAAGATGATGATGATGATGATGAATATGGAGCAGGTTCTGGGGCTTATAGGTTAATAATGCAGTTGAGTTATGATTGTGCTCCTAAGAGACTTTATGATCAAAACCTGCTTAAACAAGCAAAGGCTACTATGAGTGAAATGCAGTTCAAAAGAGAATTTGGTGCTCAGTTCGTAGATGAGAGTGATGGTTATTTCAGATTATCAAAAATGGCTGCTTGTACGATACCTGACGGGGAAAGTCCAGCTGTAGAGGTGGTTGGCAACCCTAGTGATGAATACATACTAGCTTTTGACCCTAACTGGGCTGGTAACACAAGTGCAGACCACTTTGCTATGCATGTTTTTAAGGTGCTACAAGAAGACCAGAAGATCTGTTTAGTTCACAGTTACGCTGTGGCTGGGGTATCTTTAAGGGAGCATATGACATATTTCTTATATTTGATAACTCACTTCAACATTATTGGTATATGCGGAGACTATAACGGAGGAGTGCAGTTTATCAACTCATGTAATGAAAGCCAGTTGTTTAAAGACAAGAACATAGACATAGGTGTCATAGAGATTGATATAGAGAAGTCCGAAAACTACCATTCTGATATCCTTGCATTTAAAAATGAATATAATGTTAAAACAAGAAAATACTGTGTTTTAAGAAAGCCTACAGTCAACTGGATACGTAATGCAAACGAACTACTACAGGCATCTATTGATCACAAAAGAATACTATTTGGTTCTAGGGCGGTTGACTCGCATTTCGACGATCAAAGAAAAAAGAACTTACCGATTGAATCTCTCAAATGGGACATGAAAATAAATGCATCTTCCAAGGGCGCTAAAATGATTGACTTTATAGATCACCAAAAAAGTATAATAGAATTGACTAAATCAGAATGTGCTAATATTGAGGTGCTATCAAATCCCCAAGGATCTCAACAATTTAATCTACCACAAAACCTAAGAAGACAGACTGGTCCTAATAGAGCCCGAAAAGACTCTTATTCTGCATTGTTACTTGGCAACTGGTTTGGAAAGATTTACTTTGATTCTAAGCATGCTAAAGCTGAAAACAAACCCCAAGGTGGGTTTATCCCATTCACCATTTAAAAAAAAATTTCTAATAAGTTTTTTATTAGTTTACAGTGTAATAGAAACTATGCCTCTACCTAAGCCAAACGACAAAGAGAAAAAAAGCGACTTTATTTCAAGATGTATGTCCTCTGACATAGTAAAAAAGGACTTTGACGATAGTAAGCAGATGTTGGCTGTTTGTTATAGCCAGTTTGAAGATGCAAAAAAAGAATCTAAAGCTAGTGCCGAGTTTGGTGGAGAAGAAATAATAGTCACAGAATCCAACTACAATTACAAAAAAGAAGAGAATAAAGCTGTAGACTATGATCATGAGATGACTATTCCAGAAGCAAAAATGAAAGAGCTTCATGATAAAGGAGAAACTTACATAACACAAACCGATGGTGATCAAAAAATGATCATAAAGGTTAAATACAGTAAACAGTAAAAGTCGACTTTTCAAAGTTAAAAGTTAACTTTTGAATTTTAGGTTTTCTTGTGTATAATAGTGTATGGCGAAAAGGAAATATACTAAAAAATCAGATTACTGGAATAAATTTGAAAATGAGGAATCTCAGGCTACAATGACCTCAGATTTCCAGCCGAAAATGATGGGGGAATCGATCTACGAAACTCAAGGCTCTTCGAGAAAAAGTTCAAGTTCTGATAGTAGATCTAAGTCGAGAACTAACAGCATAGCTACAAGTAAAGTGGCTAATAAGTATGCAAACATAGACTCTGGCTTACTACCGTTCGAATACTCCGAAGATAATGTGGGAGTCACAGACGCTATTACACTTTGCCAGAAAGCTTACTTTAATATACCTGTATTTAGGTCGACCATTGATTTAATGTCTCAATATTCGAATACTGAGGTATATTTGGAGGGTGGTTCTCAGAAGTCTAGAAAGTTCGTGGAAGCTTGGTTTAAAAGAATAAGACTTCACGATATTCAGGACCAGTTTTTCAGAGAATTCTATAGATCTGGCAATGTCTTTATGCTTAGATTAGATGGAACCTTAGATATCACAAGTGTTACTAAAATGATGGAGGTTTATGGTGCTAGTAAAAAAAATGCCAAAATACCCATAAAATATATAATGCTTAATCCTGCAGATATTGTTGCTAATGGGTCAATTACGTTTTCAGAATACCAATACTTTAAGGTTCTGACTCCGTTTGAGGTTGCTAGATTGAAAAAACCTACATCAGAGCATGAAAAAGAATTATATAACTCCATGCCAGAAGAAGCTAGGGTTTCTATAAAGAATAGCCCCGCTGTATCTAACTCAACTCCGATTATACCACTAGAAACTGAAAAACTTCATGTAGTATTTGCTGGCAAACAAGATTATGAGCCCATGGCTATACCTAGCGGCTTTTCTGTTCTAGATGATCTAAATAAGAAAATGGAACTTAAAAAAATAGATCAGGCAATTGCTCGCTCTATAGAAAATGTTGTATTACTTGTAACTATGGGCGCAGAGCCTGACAAGGGCGGTGTAAATCACAAAGCTTTGTCTGCTATGCAGAATATATTTCAAAACCAAAGTGTTGGTAGAGTTCTTGTGTCGGATTATACAACAAAAGCAGAATTTGTTATCCCCGATCTTAAGAAGGTAATGGGAGCAGAGAAGTATCAAGTTCTAGACCAAGATATAAAAGACGGACTCCAGAACATCTTAATTGGAGACTCCAAGTATTCTCAGGGAGAACTAAAAATGCAGGTTTTCTTAGAAAAGCTTCAGTTGGCTAGGGATTTATTTTTAAAGGAATTTCTACAGCCAGAAATCAAAAGGTTATGTAAGGATATTGGAATGAAGAACTTTCCTAAAGCAAAGATGATTGAGGTCGGTCAGAATAAAGATGACGAAACCAAAAAAATAGCGATAAGAATGATGGAGCTTGGGGTTATGACTCCAGAGCAAGGTATGGATCTAATAGATACTGGGGATTTTCCAAAATCGAAAGATCTTCAGGCAGCTCAAAAAACATTTAAGCAAAGTAGGGAAGATGGTCATTACCTGCCTTTAGTAAATTCAATAAACTTGTATCAACAGGATGGTGATATTAATGACAAATCAACAGATTCTAATACAGCAGACGAAGGCAGAGATAATGTAGTTAAAAATCCATCTCCAAGTGGAGGTAGACCTGTTGGGGTTTCTAATTCCACTCACTATTCAAAAGCTAATATCATCGAGGTTACTAAAATGGTAACAGAGTTTGAAAAAAGAGCAGTAAAAGAATTTTCTAAGAAGTTTGATATAAAGAGATTAAATAAAGACAAAAAAGATCTTGTTTCTAGAGTTTGTGATTCGATAGTCGTAGCTAAAGAATCAGAATCTTGGGATTCGGAGCTATCAAATGTATTGGGGGACCTTGAACAAATGAACAACTTAGAAATCAATAGTGAAGTGCTAGATTTCGGAGCAAAACATCAATTAGATGATTTAAGTGCAGCTATTTTATATCACTCTACTAAACTAATTGATTGAATGGAGCCAGAGAAACCATATTGCTTTGTCCATGTTCCTAAGACGGGAGGCACTAGTGTTAGAATGCACCTGCCAAATTCAACGGGTCATAAACGGCTTTCGAGAGTAGCAGAATCAAAACTTAAAGGTAGGTTTACTTTCGCTTTTGTCAGGAACCCATTCGAAAGATTGGTAAGCGCTTATGAATATTTAAAAGGAGGTGGGAGAACCCTTGGAGAGAAAAGGCTTGGAAATGAAATTCCTGATACGTTTCCTAAATTTGTGTTTAATCTTAAACAATATATAGACAGGTCCGTACATTTAAAACCCATGTGTTATTACTTGGATAAGGAAGTTGATTTTATTGGTCGTTATGAAAACATACAAAATGATTTTAATCATGTGTGCGAGGCTATAAACTATCCTATAACTACTATGGTTCATATAAATGAAACAGATTATGGAGATTGGAGGGAATATTATTCAATGACTCAATTAGTTAAGATTGTCGAAAGCTATTACAAGGATGACCTTGATCGTTTTGAATATAAATTTTAATAATTAGATTTTTAGTGTAAATTTATTTCATGAACAAAGATGATTTTGAAGTTTGCCGATTTAATGGTAAAATCAAAGCTTTAGATAAAGATGATTTTTCTAGTTTTGGTATATCTCAAGCTAGTTTAGATGAAAAGGCTAAAAGCCTTATGCCTAACGAGTTCAATCCAGAAGACAATATTGATGTTATCCCAGTTGTTTTCAATCTAGCTGTAGTTAACGAATTTAATAAAAATGGAGATGGCATTGATACTGAAACAGCTATGGCTGCAGTAAAAAGATTTGTAAACAAACCCATAAATGTCGAACACCAAAAACAAAAAATAGTTGGTCACATGATTAATGCGTCCTTCTCTGAGGAGGAGTTTGATTTTAAAGATAATGACATAAATTCTTACGCTGGGAAAACTGAACCATTTTACATTAATGCTGCTGGCTTTATTTATAGTCATGTGTACCCAGAGCTAGCTGAAGCAATTTTGGAATCAAGCGACAAGGGTGAAGACGCATACCAGAGCATTTCCACAAGTTGGGAGTTAGCTTTTTCTCAATATAAAATAGCAGAAGGCTCAAATAAACTTTCCGAGTGTCGAGTTCTGTCAGAATCTGACGCAGAAAAGCAAAAAGAATACGTTAAAGGGTTTGGTGGAGAAGGATTAAATTCAGAAGGAAACCCTGTAAATAGGTTGATTGTAGGGAAAACTTACCCATTGGGAGCTGCCCTAACAACAAACCCAGCCGCCAGAGTTAAGGGCATATATATGAACAAGAAAGAGATGGACGAAGAGATGGAAGACAAGCAAAATAAAGAGTCTCTCACAATTTATCAAAAAGAAAAAATTTCCCTAAACAACGTAAACCCTGTAAACAAAGAAAAATTCAATATTTTAAATCATATGACAAAAGAAGAATTCGAAAAGCTCATGGATGGCGTTGCAGAAAATGTAGCTTCCGTAGTAAAGAAAGACGATCAAGCCAACTCTATTGGTGAGATTATGCGTGATGCTCTCAATGCACACGGAGAAAACTGGAAATCTAAAATTCAACTCGAAACCGAGGCTAAAGAAAAAGCTCGCGCAGACCTTGAATCCCTTCAAGCCTCTTTTAAAGGCGTTAAGGAAGAATTGGACGGAATTAAAAGCGAAATGGAAGCTAAGGCTTCTGTAGAACTTTTCAATGACCGCATGAACTTCATCGATCAAACTTACTCTCTCCAAGAGAAAGAGCTTGAGCATGTAGTTGCAGAAATGAAGGGTATCGATAATACCAGTGAATCTTTCGAAGCTCTTAAAGATAAGCTAGCTGTTGTATTCTCGCACAGAAACAAAGAAGCTATTGCTAAAGCTGAACAAGAGGTTCAGGAAAGAGTTGAAGAACTTGTAGCCTCAACTCTTGAGTCTGCCAAAAAGGTTGAATCTGAGGTTTCCGAAGCTTCCGTAGAAGATGAAGATCTTCAAACTACCGATGAAGAAACATCAACTATTCCAAATAATACCGCAGAGGCTTCTACCGAAACCTCTCTTGTAGAAAAACTAAAAAACAATTTTCAGGTACAAATTACCAAATAATAAAAAAAATCTAACTTATAAATAAAATTATGGCTAACGATATAACTAAACTATTGCCATTCCGTCATTACAGTGAAACCGATGTTATCAACATGTTTTCATTCGACGGAGGCGAAGTAGGTGCAGGACTCATTGTTAAGATCACTAAAGCTGACCTTAACCAAGATCTTGTAGAATACGGCGAAGGGGGTTTCCTTAACGCTATTGGAAATGCTACATCTATGTATGCAAACGTTCCTCACAAAGTTCAGCTCGCTGACTCTGGGGATGTAGGATTGGGAATTCTTCTGCGTGATGTACGCGAAGAGGACGAAAACGGAGAAAAAATTCGTTTTTATCCAGAGAAAAAAGCTGAACTTCAGTGTGTAGTCTCTGGTGAGGCTGTGCCTGTAGCTTCTAAGGGTTCTTTCACATTTACTGAAGGAGCTTTTGAAGGCGGTACTATTCCTGCTCCAATGTCTCAACTTGCTGTCCGCGATGGTGGTAAGCTTGGTACAGCTGGCGCTAGTGAAGCTGTTGTAGGACTCGTTCTTGCAACTGGAAGCAGAGAAACCCAAGGAGAAGGTTCTGCCGATCCTTTCGCAGGTGACTACGCAATCGTAAAAATCGAACTCTAAAATAAATCACGAACATGAAGATTACAATTAAAAGAACAGAAGATCAATTAGCCCTAGTTCGCGCTATGGCTTCATCAAATCGTGAAGAGTCTTACGAAGCACAGGCAGCTGTAGCTTCTCTTATTGGACCTGTAGTTAACGAGGTTATTAACAACGCCACCACAATTGGCAACCTCTTTAGTACAATGACATATGAGTGGGACGACAATCCGTCACTCCCTCTAGACCTCTTCCACGACATTACAGACGAAGATTATATTCAAATTTACTCTCAACAAGTTGCGGGTGGACTTCCTTATAACCAAGTCTTTCCAGCTCACAATGAGCTTAAATTCAATACCTACACTATTGACAGTGCTCTTGCGTTTGACCGCAAGTATGCTAGAAAAGCTAGGGTTGATGTTGTCAGCAAAACATTCACAAGAATGGCTCAAGAAGTAATGCTTAAGCAAGAGCGCACAGCGTTCAACGTTTTGGCTTCCGCTCTCATTAAGGGCAACGGAACCACAAACAAGCGCATTATTTCCTCCAACAACCAAGGTCGCATCATTCTTGATGACCTTAACAGATTGATCACTAAATCCAAGCGCATTAATAGCTCTTGGGCTGGTGGTACTCCTGTTGGTGGAGCTAACGTTGGCGTAACTGACCTTATGGTTTCACCAGAGATGGTCGAGAAGCTTCGCTCAATGTCTTACAACCCAATCAATACTGAAGGTGGTGCAAGAACAGCGGGTAGCTCAAACACCTCTACAGAAAGTGCTGTTAGCGCTCCTGAGAGCCTTCGTGAGACCCTTTACAGCGGAGCTGGACTCCCTAACTTCTACGGCATCAATATCATTGAAGTCCTTGAAATGGGTATCGAGCAACGTTTCAATAAGATCGCCCTTGCAATCGACGCTGGCGATGCCTCTACAGTTACATCTGGTGGACAAGGATCAAGTCCTGACGCTGGCTTCAGTTCAACTGACGAGCTTCTTATTGGTATCGACCGTAGCAAAGAGTCACTAATCCGCCCAGTCGTTCTTGACGAAGGTGCATCTGACGCGTTCAACGTACAAGTTGACGATCAGTTCTCCGTACGCCAAGAGAAGATTGGTTGGTTTGGTAAGATTGAAGAGGGTCGCCTCTGCATCGACGATAAAGCCCTTGTGGGAATCGTCGCCTAATCGCTTAAAACAATTACAAGAACCGTTCCTTTAGAGGGGCGGTTCTTTTTTTTTGATTTTTTTGGTGTAATACATATCATATGTTATGAGCGATAATAAAAAACAAGGCAAAAAACTTAGCAAAAAAACTAACAAAGAAGCTAGGGAAAAGGAATTAAAAGAACTTTTAGATGTAGAGGGTTCTATTGGTCACGCTATACAAGAAGATGACACTGGAAAACAAAAGGAATCATTAGAAGCCTTTGAGATGGTTGACGGAAAGAGTAGAAGTGAAAAACAAAAGCAAATAGATCAAGCTAGAGATTTGGAAGATCTTCTGGGCATTCAAGAAATGAACCCATACAGAACATTAAATGAAGATATTTTTGCTAGTAAGTTAGAAGATATGTCTGTTTCTGAGATGACTTCATTAGCCATGCACGTTGGAGTTACTCCACAGCAGAGCACCAGAGAATTAAAAAGAAATTTGATTGAATCTTTCAATATGTACGCTAGGAAGCACAATGTGAATGTGCCGAGCCCAATACAACCAATCATAGACGAGAATTCCCCAAACTACAAAAAAACTGTAAGGTTGTTTAACGATATTTAAAATATGAATGACCTTGGAGAGCTTGCAGAACAAATAATAAATACTGAATTTCCTGAAGACACAGATAGATTCCCGATATCTTATGTGTCTGGTTGGTTAGATGCTAACATAGGCGAAGTCAACATTCTTCTCAATGAAGATTTTGAAATAGATGTGAGTGGTAATTTTTTACCCTCATTTTGCGCTGAAGAGGAGGCAATCTATACTGAGCTATATTCTGTACATTATTACGAGAAGCTCTCTAGGGACGTTCTGAGGGGCATTACGAGCAATTGTGCTGGCTCCTCTGATTGGGTGTTGTTAAAAGAAGGTGATACAACAATACAAAAACAAAACAAAAACTCTATAGCCAGAACCTTGAACTCTTTTAAAAATGATTCAATGGACAAGCTTAACGACTTAGTTTCTAAGTATAATGTTTATAAATCATCACCTATTCAGGTTTACGGTTCAGACAAAAACAATATAGCATAAGATGTCTTCTCTATTGTCAGATGATGAAAAGAAGCAAATTCAACTTGAGTTGGATAATGTAAGGGATACCTTTTTTAGGGACATATATGTGTATATAAAGAAATATACTGATTCTCCCAATGACTTACCTCAAGACTATAACCCCCTTTATAGTGCTCCAAAGCAAACGACTAGACACACTACCACAAGGAATACAATGGAAAAAGTTAAAATACAAGCCATTGTAAAATACGAAAACTTCCAAGATGATAGAATCGTTGATGCTAAAGCACAAATGAACTTATCCGCTTCAGAGGGTAGGATTAGACTAAAAGTCAAAAAAGAGGGTTACGAAAAATTGAAAATTTCATCTAGGGTTGAAGTAGACGGAGACCTGTTTACTTTAGAAGGAGATTCAAAACATATAGGTCCATTTGACTCTCAGTATTATCAGGTAAACTTGAAGAGAGAAAATTAATGGCTAGAAACGTCAAAGTAGTCATAAACAAAAGGGCTGTTTTAAGAGATGTAATGACATCTAGCAAGAGATCTTTAGCTTTGCAAATAAGAAGATCATTAGCTCCAGAAATTCTAAAAAAACAAAAGCAACTTCAAGGTGACTTCGAATCTCATCCAGTTACAAGAGAGATAGAACAAGGTCCTTATGCCAACAACATAAGTGGTCTTACAAATGGATATGGAAACTTGTTTTCTTTCATAGGTTTCGAAGCTAACTCTACGCCAACAATAGATATCAAAAGAATATTCGATAGGAAAATCACTTATAGCGTAAGAAGTTTAAAGCAAAACGGTTCGTTCAAAGTATCTATGTCTATACCGACTTTAGAAGAGGTTTTTTCTGCAACACCCATTCCTTGGGCTGGAGGTTTGAGTTGGGCTGAAGGAATAGAAAAAGGTATAAGCAATCTTGGATCTTATGTGTATAGTAGTAATACAAAGACATCTTCGAGATCAGGTTCTGGATTGCAGGTTTCAAAAAGCACAGGGTCTAGCTTTGATACAACACCTTATATATCTAAAATCATAGAAGATTTTAAAAACAATTTAAGAAAAATTTAAAAATGAAAGCCCAGTTCGATCAGAATCTATTATCTAGCTTTTACCTTTGGTTTGAAAATGCCCTACTAAAAGAGGATATAAAAGCATATGTCACAGGTCTTGAAAACAGTTTTAAGTATGTGGAATATTCGGATTTACCAAGTGATTTTATAGGTTACCAAGGTCAGTTCAGGCAGTTGGTTGCGGATCAGTCTGTAGAAAGCCCAAATTCTGGTGTTTATATAAATGGACAATTTATAAATGACGATCCAGACAGTAACGGAGGTGTTTTCTTGGATTATCAAGAAGGCAGAGTTGTATTACCTTTATCCTCTGGCAAAGACTTGGATATAACAGCAACTTCTACAGTAAAAGAGGTTAACACTTACATAGCTAACGATAGTGATGTAAGCACAATACTTCAATCTGATTTTCTAGAAAATGGTCAAACCACTCCTTACTTTTTTAACCAATCAGAAAAACTAGACGAAAAAACATTTTTTTTGCCAGCTTGTTTTATCTCTTTAGCTTCATCTAAAAATGACGAGCATTGTATTGGTGGAATGGAAGAAACTAAAAACAGAGTTCAAGTTATGGTTTTGACTAGAGATAATTTTGTAATAGACAGTATAATTTCTAAGTTTAGAGACTCTGCTAGAGACGAGTTTTCACACATACCTTACGAAAACTTTCCTTATGGGTTTTCTTATTCTATAAAGCAAGCTCCATATGATTACGAGGTTTTCCAAAAAACCTTTGAAGGAGGTGTCACTACTCATTTGGATAAGGTTAGTGTATCTAAAGTTTACTCTGAAAGAATGAGAGAACTTATTAATAGGGACTTTTCTGTAGCCATGATGGAGTTCGATTTATCAACATATAGATTCCCAAGATTACAATAAGGTGTAAAAAATAAAAAACATTCTAATCAATTATGTCAAGAACAAGAATCATTTCACAAAACAAAGCGGTCTTTGCTTCTGCAACTGGCTGGGGAGGCGGATTAACCACCGCTTCACAATTAAACAGGGTAGATACTTTCTCTTTTGAAGTCGATCAGGCAGGAGCCAGAGAAGACATTAGGGAGTTCGGTCAACTATCGCGTATTGGAGTAGAACTTACTTCAGAAGTAACGCCAACAGTTTCTCTAGGCTATTTCCTTGGAGGAGGAGAAAACGAGACGTATCTCGGGCTCACAACTTCTAACCTAAACGCACAGATTATTTCTGGAATTTTGTCAGAAGACCCAGACGCAAGAGAGCGCAACCTTTATGTTGCTACCGTTAAAGAAGGAGAAGACGCATTTAATAGCACTTCTTGGGCTAGCGACGAAGCTGAACACGATACAATTGGATTCGGAAACGTATTCTTAACATCTTACACAGCCAACTTTGCTGTAGGAGAAATTCCAAGAGTTGATGTCGAGGGAGAAGCTTCTAACGTTGTTTTCTTTACAGGAACTCATAGCGCCTTAGAAAACCCTTCTGTTGACTCCACCTACGCAAGACAAGCTGGAACTATCACTTTGCCAGCTCCTGATACTGGATCAATGTCATTTGCTGTACTTAGACCGCAAGATGTAAGCGTTACATTCGAGAACGATGAAATCTCAGTTGGAGACAACATTGGTGTAGATCTTTCTAATATATGTGTTCAGAACGCAAGCGTGGAAATTCCACTAGCAAGGGAAAACGTCGAGTGCCTCGGAAGAGAACGCGGAACAAAGTACCTTGAGTTTCCAATTGACGTTAATGTCAACATGAGCGCTCTTGTAAGTGACTTCAAACAAGGTTCACTTGAGTATGTTCTCACTGGAACTGCTGGAGACGACAGGGTTGACGTTGTTATCAAAGTCGAAGATAAACTCGGATCTCCCGTCCATGTATTTCAGCTTAAAAATGCTGTTCTGGATAGCCAATCATTCAGCACATCGTTGGACGACAACGAAAGTGTTGATTTAACTTTCTCAGCTCAAATTGCTGGAGCTTCAACCTCTACAGAAGGTGTCTTCTGGAGCGGAAGAGAAGCTTAAGTTTTGTATTGTTGTGTTAAACAAGCCCTTCCGAAAGGTTGGGCTTGTTTTTTTGTGTAAAAAAGAGTATGCAGCAAACAAAAAAAATAGATTCTGAATCTTTCTCCAAAGGCATATTTGAATTATCCTTTGCTATTCGGCAAAAAGAAAGTTCTTTTAAATTACATTTAGGAAGTGGGTTTTTCGACGGAGAAGATATCAATGACCTGCAATCTACTGGAATATCTTTTTCTGGTGAAAATGGTCAAATTTTTGATTCTTCTGGAAACTTTTTTGGAGGTTACTATCCGTCTAAGGTCTTTGGCTTAGATGTACATATAAAAAACGAATATAAATATTCTTATTTTTTTAATAGTTTGTTGATTTCAAATGATATGGACATTGAGAGCGATTATATAAATGCAATTAAGTTCGAATCAGAGGACGGGGATTCTCTTTCTTTAGGAATCAAAAAATAAATTTGATTTTTAACTATAAATAAACATAATTATATAAATAAACACATTTTATGAAAGAACTTTATTCATTTGAAATCGAAAGAGATATTGTAGTAGAAACACCTTATACCAAAAAAACGAAAAACGGAGAAAAGGAGTATACTAAGAAGACTAAGAAAAAAAAGAAAGAAAGGGTTATTGTTTACAAACCAACTGTTTCAGACATTGAGAGGGCTGAGTTTTTCTATGGTCAAAAATACAACGAGTATATTAATGCTGGTTTCTTAACTAGAGCTATGCTCGAAAGAAAGTTTGCGAGTAATGAGGATACCGTTGGGCTAGAGAAAGATCTAAAAGATGCTTTGTTGTTAAACATCGAATCTTCTAGAACTATAGAGTTTTACGGAGCTGCGAAAAAACTTGATGAGGAACAAAAAATCAAATTAGCAGAAGCTGAAGAGAAGATGGCGGAAGCTCAGTCTATCATTATGAAATACGAATCTTCCTTGAGAGATCAATATAGTCAGACTGCAGACGTTAAATCAGAAACAAAAATGATAGAATGGTTTATATTTAACTTTTCTTTTTATGAGGACGAGGTAGAAGGAAAGACTGACGTTTTCCCTGTATTTGAAGGTGCAAGCTTTGATGAGAAAAGGCAATCATTTCTTTATCTTTCTGAAGATAAGGAAGATATTGAAGATGAAAACATACTCTTAATTAAAGATATTTTTGATAGCAGTTTTGATAAACTAACTAAGGTTATTAACCTTTGGTATAATAAAATGGGCAACAACCAAAAAGAAATAGATAAGAGTATGAAAGAGGTCTTTTCTAGTTAGATGGATTATAGTTTAATATTGCTAGATATATTAAGGGGTTATAGTTATATAGACACTCCAGATGGAAAAATCTACCTTAAACATATATCTATAGAAGAGCAACTATCTTTAACTGAGTTTGAAAAAGAGGATTTCGATAATCTTGTTAAATCTGGCATAAAGCCAGAGTCAACACTTCTAAGCGACGCTATAAGTTATGGAGGTTGGTCAGAAGAAGAAGAAAAACAAATAAAAGACCTTACTTGGACTGTAGATAAGAGTGAGAAAGCTTCTAACAACATTGCTGATGCAAATCAAAAGCAAATGTTTAGAAATACATTCCAGAAAGAAAGAAGTGAATTAAAAATACTCAAAGAAAAGAAACAAAAAATAATTTCCTTTAGTGCCGAAGTCCTATCTTCTACATCAAGAACAAAAAGGTATGCTGAATTGTGTTTTTTTAGAGATCCTAATTTTACAAAAAAAATAAAAAAGGATATCAAGCAAAGATATAATGAACAGCTTTTTAAAAAGATTGGAGTCTTCTTCGATGAAAAATCATTAATAAATGCGGCTTATGAGCCGTCTTTTTTTGAGCCCTTCATATTGCAAAACAAAAGTCCTTTCTGTATTTTTGGAAAAAGCCTTGTGGAGTTGTCATATTTGCAATCAAGATTAATGGTTATTGCTAACACTTTGCTTAGTAAGTTTAAAAATTGTACCAATATACCAGAAGACGTATCCAGTGATGCTGTAGCTCTTTTTAAATATGAAGAATCGGATAATAAACACAACAAGGGGAAAACTACTGAGGGAGTATCTGATCTGAAGGCAAAAATGAATAAAAAAGGTAAGCTTACCTCAGAAGACCTTTTGTCTTAAAATGTGTAATAGCTATAAATGGCATCTTCATTACAATTAAGCGCAGATTTAAGGCTGAACCCTAACAGCATAAAGCAATCTGCTAATCAGGTAAAACAAGCGTTAGGAAGGATCACAGGTCAAGCCTCTGAGTTCCAAAAATCTCTCGATGCTTCTACAGCTAGGGTCTTTGCGTTTGGAGCTACCACAGTCGTTTTAAATACCGTCTCTCAAGCTTTTAGAAAACTTGCTGAGTCTACAATAGAGGTCCAAAAAAGATTGGTAGAAATTAATGCTATATTTCAACAGTCTGAGAGTGTATTGCAGAATTTTAGGGAGTCTATATTTGATGTAGCTCAAAACACTGGTCAAGCATTTTCGACAGTTGCTGATGCAGCAGCCGAATTAGCAAGACAGGGTCTTTCTGCAGAAGAAACTACGAAAAGACTGCAAGCTGCATTAATATTAACTAGAATATCTGGTTTGGGAGCAGAGGATTCTGTGAAAACTTTAACAGCAGCTATTAATGGTTTTACTTCAGCCGCATTAACTGCCAATGAAGTAACAGACAAAATTGTTGCGGTGGATACCGCTTTCGCTGTATCTGCGCAGGACCTAGCTCAAGGATTAGCTCGAGCTGGTTCGACGGCTGAAGATGCTGGTGTTTCATTTAACGAACTACTTGGTTTGATAACTGCTGTTGAGCAAAGAACAGCAAGGGGTGGAGCAGTTATAGGTAACGCATTTAAATCTATATTTACAAGGTTATCTAGAGGAACTACTATTGCTGATCTTCAGTCTTTAGGTGTGGAAATAGACGCTACCCAAACAGGAGTGCAAAAACTACAAGCTTTATCTAATGCAATAGAAGGAATAGGAGACCCTACTGTAGTAAGCAAAATCAAAGAACTCGCGGGTGGTGTCTTCCAGATCAACGTGGTTAGTGCTGCATTAAAGGATTTGACAAGCGAGACATCTGTATTTAGGAAAGCTGCTGACGAGGCTGCAACAGCTTCTGGTCAAGCCTTCAAAAGAAATGAAACTTTAAACAAATCTTTAGCCGCTCAAATAAATTCTTTAGTGGCGGGATTAACTGATCTAGCTGAAAAAATAGGTTCTCTTACGTTTGCTCCTCTTTTGACTAATTTAATATCAGTAGCAAGCAAGATAACAGAGACACTAAGTAGTGCTCTAGGTGGTGAAAACGGGAGTGTTGTAATAAAAGGATTGTTTCAAGGTATAGGTGCTTTCATTTCAGGCCCAGGTCTTGTTATAATTACAACCGCTTTTTTGAAAATCGTAAAGCTTATTGGGAAGTTCGCTATAGAGGGATTTAGGTCTATAACCTTGATAGGTTCAGAAACTGAAAAAATAAAAGGCATAGAAAAGGGTATAGTAAATTTGCTAAGTCAAGATGATGCTCTTAGAAAGTCCATAGCAAGTCAAACCTTATCTCAGGCACAAAAAGAACAAGCTGTAATAGATGCTATAAAGAGAGAAAATCAACTACTTACTCAACAAGAGGCTCTTTTAAGAAGGTTGGCTACTTTAGCTGCGTCTAGGGGTGTTACTGGTTTTGGATCTGGATCTGGGTTCACAGGTGGTAATAAAAAAAGATTTTCTCAAGGATATGTACCAAATTTTGCTCGGAATGATTTTAAGTTAGAAGAAGCGGAGGCTAAATCTTTAGGGGCTAGCTCGTCTGTAAAGGCTAGGATGGGCAAAGGTAAGATTGGAGGCAAAAGATTTGTCATGAATAACCAAGAAACCGAAATACCAAATTTTGGTAGAAACGGAGACTCAGCTGTTATACCACGTTATTCAAAAGGGTTTGTTCCTAATTTTGTCAACAAACAGCCACCACCACTACCAAAATCAAGGTATGGTACAAACAACCAGTGGGTTAGTGTTAATAAAGCAAAAAACGCTACAGATTCAGCTCTTTTTACATCAGACAATGACGCCCCCTTTTATCCATTTAAAGCTAAAGGAATTAAATCGACTCACGACGAGATTGTTGGGGAAGGCGGCTTGGTTATTAGAAATAGGTATAAGGAATGGGAAAAAGCCGAAAACTCAAAAAGAATAGAAACTATTGACCTAAACAAGATAGTTGGTGGATCTTTGCCTTCAATTTTGATACCAAGAAAACCAAGTTCGCCGACCGCTCTATTGAACTCTCAAAAAACAGATATTTTAAAACCTATAAATTATGAGTTTCCTGTTAAAGGTATAAGCGGTAAAAATACAGAAGCCTTGGAAGCTAAGTTCGAAAAAGATTTCGATCCGCAAAGAATTGAAAAACTAGCTAAAGGTAGAGTACTTAAATTTGCAAGGCAAATAACAGATTCTCTAGGGTTGCCAAAAGGTGAACCAAAAGATATAAAGAGAACAAAAGAGACGGATGGTTTTACTGGAGCTATTAGGTCTGCTGCGGGAGCTATCTTTGACGCTTCTGTTACAACCGCATTAAATGTAAAAAGCAAAGATACATCAAAGGACAAAGGGGGGAACTTTGACGTTAGGGGTAAGAACCCAAATCTAAAGGCTCTTTTCGGGCAAAGTCCAACTCCTTCAAAAGGACCTTTTACTGGGTTAGGTGATTTTAAGTTTACTCCAGATACGGATAGCTTAAGAAAAAAATCTCTGAACGAATTAAGAGGAAAATATAAAAGCTCTTATGAAGAACTAAAACTTGAGAGAAATCCAGATAAAAAAGGCAAGGCAACAGTAAGAGTACCAAAGAAAACAACAAAAGCAAGAAAGAAAGGTTTTGCTTCTGGTTATATCCCCAACTTTGTTGGTAATGGACCTTTAGGTGAAGCTATAAAAAGAGAAAAAGCCGCTGGTTTACCAGAATCAAAAATAAGGGTAGATCAAAGCCAAAAACTAGCTAATAGGAGAAACCCTACTGGTTTAGCGGTAACAAACACAAGAGACGAACCAAGAGGTTTAAAGGATGTTTTCGCAAGTGGCTATGTTCCTAACTTTGCCAAGTTGGGTGGAGGCTTTGCTGGATTTGATCAAAGGACAGTTTCTGCTCAAAAAATCCAGAAGTTAGAACAACAGATAGATAGAGCTGCAAAAAGTACAGGAAAATCTGCAAAAAGCGTAGATAAACTTTCAAAAGACACAGACAGAGCAGGTGGTTCTATGAGACTATTTGGCGCTGCAATTGCGTCACAAGCGGCTATTGGTATTGCAAATGCTAAAGCTACAGCTTCTGCTAACGCAGCGACCCAAGATAAGGTAGACGTTATAAATAGAGAATTAAAATCAAACTTAGAATCAATAGAGGCTTCAGACAATATAGCAAAAGAGAAAAAACTTCTTTCTGAGGCTATTGAGAGAAATGCAAAAGAGCAAATTGAACAACTAGAAGCTAGCAAAACTTTTACTCAATCGCTAACAAGTTTTAGTCAGAGTTTAATCTCAGGTGGTTTTGCTGTTGCCCAAATAAGTGAGTTAATTCCAAGAGACAAATTAAAAAGTCTTGCTGGGACTGCATCACAACGATCCTTTAAAGGCATTAAAGGAGGTCCCATAAAAGGAGTAGGTTTTAAAGCTGGAGGAGCAAATTTAAAAAAGACGTTCGCTAATGGATCTAAAGTTTTAGGAAGAACTATTGCCAGCAATCTAGCAAGCGGAGCTTTCTTGCTCAAAGCTGGACTTATCGCGGGTATAGTTTTAGGTGGAAAGGAGCTGATAGTAGCTTTTAATAGGTCTCGTCTTTTAAAGCAAGGAAAAGAGCAATCTGCTGGAGCTGCAACTCAAGCGAGAAAATCAGCGGGGAATATCGCTGATAGAACTTTTGAAAATATTGATACTAGTCTTTTAACCGCAGATCAGAGGGCGGATATAGATTCAGTAATAAGGGAGTTCAGAGAGGAGGGACTAAAGTCGGAAGATGTATTTGATTCAGAAGGATTTATTGTTGGTTCCGAATTAACTGATGCAGCTAAAGCTGCTGCGAAGGAGTTAGAAAGAATTAAGAAAGTATACAATAAGGCAAACCAAACTAAGATAGCTGAGATAAACAAGCAGATAGAGGGAACTCTACAAAAAATATCAGAGCAAAGACAAAAGGAATTAATAGATGGATTGAATATCTCAGGGGTTAGAGCTAGAATTCTTCAAAACGAAGAAAAACAACTAGTTCTACAAGATCAGATATCTAGATCCAGAGAAAATCTAAAAAGAAACCTAGATAATATCGTTTCCTTACTTCCAGAGGGAGAACGAAAAGTCGCTCAATTTATAGCAGACATAGCTAAAAGCCAGCAAGACATAAGTGGAGTAGGTGGAGCTCAAGATAACTTGAGACAAAGCGAAAATGATGTTTTCAGTAAAAGAAAAAGTAAAAGTTCTGCAGGTGGTAGACTGAGAGAATTAAAAGACAAGCAAGCAAAAACCCCAGGATTGGATCTATCAGAAGAAATAGGTAAAGCAGCTGACGAACTGGACCAAGCAAATCAAGATTTTGTAGAAGCAATAAAAAAACGAGGTGAAGCTGAAGACAGTTTAAATCAGACTATATTTGATGGAGGAAAAAAAATTCTTGATGGTTTTGATTCATTTGGACAAGACCTTGTGGAATTAACTGGTGATAAAACAAAAAGTGCTTTAGCTAGCTACAGACAAAGCTTATTGACGGCTGGAGTCGGTGCGGATATACTGCAAGCAAAAATTCTTAAACTTCAAGAATCCGTAAATACAGATAGGCTTGCAAATATACTAAAAGATGGTGCAGCAAAAAAAGCAAGAAAAGATGAAGTAAAACAGAATATTCGAGGTTTACCTGATGAAATAAAAAGAAATAAAATACTACAAGAACAATTTCAAAAGCTGAAAAGCAGGACAGAAAGTTCAGGCTTCAATAGTCAGGATAGTGGAACTAAAAATTCCGTTTTCGATGCATTAAATGTCGTAACAGATCAATTAAAAGCGAGTGCGCTAAAACTCAAGGAGTCTGGAATAGGTCTGGGTGATGTAAAGATAGATAGCAGAAAAGGGAATGTTACTGGTTCTGATCTAGTAAAAGTAGAGCGGGAATACGAAAAACAATTAGTAAAAAGAACTGAAGGACTAGCAATTCTGAATGGTGCAAAAGTTTCGGATCCTGATGCAATTGGAAATAAACTTAGTCCAGAAGGTGATCCTTTGAGTGGTAAGGTTCAGAAGGAAGTGGAGAAAATACTTGGTGCTGTCCAAGGGGCTGCTGCTAATTTGGTAGGCTTTCAGCAAAAATATCCAGAGACATTTGGGAAAATGCTTTCAAGCGCATCTGAGCTCGCAAAAGCTTTAGATCAAACTAAGGGGAGCATTGCTCCTTTCGTAGGGACTACCAAGGTTATAAATAAGTTTGTTACAGACGCAAATACAGCAGTGTCTGTGCAACAGCAAAATATAGTAAAATTAGCAACAGCTAACAGCAAATTAAGAGAAACTATACAAAAATACGATTCAAATATAGAAAGTCTTTCTGGTGTTTTGGATAGTCTTGTTGGTAGAGTTTCAAAATTAGAGGGTTAAAATATGAGTTTAATAATTAATAATATAGAGTCGTCTTCTTCTACAATAAATCATAAATATTTAACCGAAAGGGAATCCTTTGGTTTATCTTTTGTAGGAACTTACACTGTAAATATTTCCGATATTGAATTTGAAGACGATGATATCGGATTGATTGCAGGTGTAGAAGCATTAAAGAAAGTATTCAGCGAACCAAGCGTAGTAGGAAGAATAGGTGGGGATGATTTTACAAATGGAACACTTACATCTTTAACATTCGACCAATCTACTCTTGCTGGCTCTCTTAAAGCTACATTAGTCATAAAGGAAGATAAAAATTTATCTGAATACAAACCCTCTGATCCTTATGACCCCCAAGGAGCTGCAGTTGACATTCCGCAACCGCATTTATTAGAATCTTTTTCTGAAACTTACAGTTTCGACAGGTCTGGAGGAGAGTATAATTACGATAGGTCTCTTTCAATTAAATACATCAAAGGATCGGATTCGTTTCTAAGCAATATAAAATTATTTCTTTCTGATTATTTTTCTAACAATAGACCTGATTTAGGTTATCAAACCGACGGTATATCTGAAAATGCTAGATTCAATCAGGGATTCAAGGGCAATTTATCAGAGGAGATAGATCTTATAAACTTATCTGTCTCTCTAACAGAAAGTTTCAATTCAAACACAATACATACAGGTGGGGTTGGTAGGTCCAAAAAATATTCAATTGCGGTAAACGAAAAAGGATATATAGATAAAACATATGAAATAAATCTTAATTGTTTAAGTTCTAATAATAATTCCGTATTGCAATTGGCTGTAAAACAAGAATTGGATGACTTAATTACAGAACAGGCAGGTGACTCTCCAATATCCACGGAAAAAGGTTTTTCTGTAGATGGTAGAGCTGCTACATTAACTGCAACATTTAGTAACAATCCTGAAAGTAACAATGAATCAAAAGTATTTTCTTGTTCAAAAGAATTTTCAGAAAAGGAAACAACTTATTCTTTATCTGTAACATACAAAGCTGAAGCTGATGCTACATTTACAGAGTGGGAAAATACAAACCAGCTGTACGAAAATGACACTACAACGCCATTACAGTATGTACAGAGGCTGTTCCTTGAAGCGGAAGATGTTTACGAAAAATCAAAAACCGTTAATTCAACTAAAAACAAACCAGCATCAATAACTGAACAAACGGTTTTCTCTGATAGTGATGCATTTGACACTGAAGACTTAGATGGGGCATTAAAATATCAATTGAGCACCTCGTCAGACAACATCAAAAAAGTAGAATCTGAGGCTATAAGTCAGATAGGTTACGACTTAATAGGAAAAAAAGAATTTTATATCAGCAATGAAAACAAAAAAATAACCTCAGTAACCTCTTCTTTGGATGTTTCGTTAGTTCAAGGAACGGCTGGTGAGGCTATGACGTTCATGGAGGATTCAGGAAGAGCAACGGACCTTTTAAGTGGAGCTTCAGGCATTAGCGCGGGTGTAACTGACTTTTATTTGCAAAGCGATACAATTGTCATTAATTTAGATGCTAATACGGCTACAAGAACGCACGAATATAAAGCGATATAAATAAACAAAAAAATATAAAAAATGGCGATATCTATAAAATACGGATCATATTTTTTTCCAGATCCTCAACCACAGATTTCTATTAATGAAAATAGTTCTTTGGTGTCTGGTTATCTAGACCATTTTGAAACACAATTTAACATTAATGGCATCTTAACTGGTTCAGGAATTGCTGAATTAAATGGTTTGAAAAATGATATGCTCGTAGGTTTAGCGTCACAATTTGAAGAGTTTTCGTTAGGAGAGGGTGATTATCAATATTGTAAAGTTACGTCGATTGGTTTCGAAGAAAGTGACTTAACTACATTTTCACCATACTCTGTACAGATTACAGCTTTGAGTACTGGAGCTGACACTGGAGGGTTTTTTGGTATTTCAGATCCAGTAGATTCTTGGTCTTTTCAAGAGGAGGATCAAAAAATAATATCAGCCACACATACAGTTTCAGCTAAAGCTCAAAAAGTTTCTAGTTTAAACCCTTTGCAAAAAGCCGTAGATTTTGTTAATGACAGGACAGGAATACAAGGCATAAACAGCTCTGCATTTTTCTCATATAATAGTGGTTTTTTAGTATCAACTACAGAAAGCATAGACGAAAATAATTTCTCTTATGAGGTATCTCAGGAATTTTCCTTTAAGGATCAGGGTTCTTACGCTTATGAATCAGATGACATAGCTTTAATAAAGACTGATGTATCAATCAACAACAGCAAAGATAATGGCTTTAATGGCTCGGTAAATGGTACGATGTTTTCAAATCTTGGCGGTACAGGTTTAACAACTGGTGATTTCACAACTGGTCAGGCTAAATCTATATTAGATGAATTTGTTTTAGCTTCAAAGTCTACAAGTGAAATTTATTCATCATCTAACTTGAGAATTGAATCTTTAAATTACGATGTTGAGCAGGATTCTAATGCTATATCTTTTTCTTTTAATTTTTCTGAAGCAGATTCAGAATCAGAGGGCGATATTAAACACGAATATAATGTAACTGCGTCGATTAGCAAAGAAGGCTCGAGCATAATTGAAACTTCTATTGATGGTCAGGTTTCTTACCAAGGAACATCTCTCCAAGCGGGTACAGGATTATACGAAAATAATCCTGTTTATTTGGCGGTAGACTCCTTTTATGGTGGTATTGATCAATATGCTTTATCTTACCCCTTCTTTGATAATTTCTACAGTGGAATTACTGGTTACCTTCCAGCAGATAATACAAAATTCCTAAATTCAACACCAGCAAGTTTTAGTGAAGAAAAAGATCCAGTCGAAAATGTCATAAGCTACAATTATACTTTTAGCAGTGAAGTAGAAACTGCTGTTGATGGGTCTACAACAATTACAAAAAATATTCCAGTGTTAGTTGATTCTGTTTTCGAAACAATGAACGGGTTTTGCATTCAGACGGGTGTAAATACAACAGCTGGTAAAATTTCTGTTAGTACATCTTCGACAACTGGGAGTTTTGGTGATATTATTAGTTATGCAGAAGGCTTGTTAGACTCTCTGGAACCAGACGCAGTCTTTTGGAAGGATTCATCTATAAATAGCGGCGAAAATGACATTTCAATTTCATTAAGTAAATATTATGAGTAATCAATCACTTCAATACATTTTGTCAAAATCTCTTAATAAGGGAGATGTTTCTGGATTTTATTATGATTTTCAAGATTCTGGAATAGAAGATGCAATTGACGCTACAGGAGGTTATATCGATTGGACTGGTTACTTTTCTAATCAGCACCCATTGTTTGAAGATTACTCTTATCCTGCAATAGCTCCTTATCCTGCGATAGCTCTTTCCGCGACTGGATTCCCTTTTACTCCTCAATTAGCAAAAGAAAAAGCACTTTCTTTCATTGATAGCAATGGATTGCAACTATCGTCTACAAATTTAAAAATAGAAAAAAATACAACTAATTTTGATGGTTTTTCTATGATTTTGGGTTTTGAGTTCAGTGGGGAGGTTTCTAATGGAATTTTGTTTGGATCTTTTGAAAAAGAGGAAATACAACTTCCTAATAATTCATACGAAACAGGATCTAAGGGATTCAACTTAGGGGTGACAGATAGGGGTCATTTATTTGTTCAAGGTTATTCGAAAAAGGGTCAATTTGCAGAGATAATAAATAAAGAGCTAACAAAGAAAAACTACATTGGAATTGGCATATCGAGAGGAAATATTAACGTTTCTATTTTTGACTTTTTTGAAAATAAGCACTTTGTTAAATCAATAAATCTAGGTAAAGAATATATTTCTTGCCCAGAATACTTCTATTTTGGGGGATCAGAGCAGTATTATGCTAGCGAAAACACCCATCAAACAACATTTAATGGATACATAAATAGGATCTTAGGTTTAAATGAATATTTAACAACCCAAGATCTTTTCGAGGCAACAAAAGGTATGGTGGGTGATTATACTTTTGTTAGTGGTGGGTCTGGATCAAATACAGAGCAAAGGGTTACTGGCGAAACAATTACATACAAAACTGGCATAATTGGTTATGAAACTATTGTCACTGGGACAGGCGAAGTTCTTACAGGTGTTCCTTATATTACAGGTCAATACTCAGTGACTGGTTCAAAAAATGTCGTAGAGGGTCAAAAATACGAATCAAATTTATACACTGGAAATAAATATATTAGTGAGGTTGGTTACTTAGATCCATCTTTACGAGGATCTTATTCTCCAACTGGAGAAGATGCGAACTCAATATTAGGTTTGAACGATACTGGGTCTTCGGTATCTGAATACAATTTAAATACAGGCACTTTTTATCAGTATACGGGCGTAGAACTTTATGGTGAATCACCTATAACGGGAACATTGGGCGAAGTTAGCGGAGTAGAATATTCTTACGGTATTAACACAACATATTATAGCATACCAGATTCTTCTGGTGTAACTTTTAATATAAATGCCAATAACCTTAAGCATGATTACATCTATTACATGGGACAAAGATAATGAATTTTGATTACAGCATATCATCTGGGAGTGATTTTATTTCGGGTTCCGACGAGCTTTTCGAAAAGAAAAACTTTAAATCTTCTTTTTATGGGGGTTTTCATTCCTTGGAAAGGAGTATTCTTACTGGAAGTTACACTGTGTTACTTTCAAATAATTCTCAAACTCTTGTCGAAGAGGCTCCTCAGATTCAAAATGTCAACGGTAAAGATATATTTTCTATAGAAAGCGGTGATTTTTACACAACAATAAATACAAACAATTCAAATAATATTTATATTAATGAAATAAACCAATCAAAAAACGATATTATAATTTATGACCAAAAAGATTTTGGTTCTGGTTATATTTATCTTCAGGAGTTTTCTGGCACTGGTACATGGGAATCTAATACTATTCCCAACTTAATATCTGGCATAAACGAAGATCAACCATCCGATATAGATGATTTGTTTGAAAATTGGTTTGTTTTTATGAATGGTCAAAAAGTTAATAGGAACGACTCATCCTTTATTGATGAAGTAACTGGCAAAGCTTTTGCATACAAAAAGCCATACAAAGAATACCAGATCCATGGGAGTTCGGCGGATGTTTATGGAAGTAGTTTCATTAAAGACCAAATTAACCTTTATGTTAATGGAATGGAGCAACAAAAAGAAATTTTGCTTCAGTTGTACACTGGAGTATCAATGATAAAAACTGGAGAAGATAATGTTGCTAGAGACCTTTATGGTACTTATAATAATGTAATATTTTAAAATTATGGAACCAGAAACAATAGTCAGTTTTGATATAAATTTAACTAATGGACCAAGCGGATCAACAGCTTCGGTCAAATCTGCTGTAGGCGGTAAAGATTTTAAAGGTAATGAAATAGGGGGTCAATTAACATTTACTGATTTAGGAGAATCTTTAGCTCTAACTGAACCTACATTAAATTCATTGATAAGTAATTTCCTTGTAACAGAAAAAAAAGTTATAAAAGACAAGGGTTCAAAATTTTTTGAATATTCTCTTCAAGATAAGACATCACTAATCTTGGATAGTCATTTGATTTTAATAAGAGGAAAAGATGTAGCCCCAAATGGAGCGGCAGAGTATGAAGCTTGGATAGCTAATTGGACAGAATTGCCAGAAAACAGAAAAAGAAAAGGTCAAGCGGCGGCTAATCCTTCTTTTGGTACGCAACCTGCCGTTAAAGTTAACAATTGTCTTATATTAGGTCAAATATATAATGAAATATCATCAACTGACGACAATGGAGATCCTTTCACAAAAGTTTTTCAAAATGGTGCTTACAAAACAGAATTTTCTCAAAATCCCCAAGGACCGATTACAGACGAAGTGGACGATGAGGGAGCTGTAATTCCTCTTGGTGATGTAAAGTGGGAAGATTCAAAGCAAAAATTTGGTTATACAAGTGAGGAGTTGCAGGAGGCTTTGGATTTAATAAATATTGAGATATCAGGCATAGAACCAAATTCAGACTTTTTAAATGAAGAATCTGGTTCTGCCTCTTCCGCTATTTCATCTTTAGCAGCTAAACTAGGTCTTTATGTAAGAATAAATGGTTTTGATAATAAGGTGATAGCATTTAGCCCTGCTGAAGCATCTGATTATGTAGTTGAAGATTTGACGCTGTCTACTGATGATTGCATTTTATCAGCAACCTATCAAGAAAATAAACTTATACCAACAAAAGCCGTTAGCTATAACTCGCTTATAAAAAGTGAGAGCATAACAGTAATACAGACTAGTTATGGAGGTGGAGCTGGAAGAACCCTTAAAAAACCTTTTTACCTAGTTAAAGAGGCTTATGGTAAGGGCGATTCTGCTATAGGTAGAATGGCTGGGATGCTTTTTGTCCTGCACGATAGAAAAGCTTTAAATGATGAGACCATGTTTAATTGGCTAACTTGGCTTTGGCTAAAAAAACCTGCTGGTGATACAGGAATGAATCTTTTTAAAAATGGTAATCTTATTCCAGCAGGATCAGGGCTTGAACTAGATCCAAAGGACAAAACCGACCAACGAGCTGGTCTTCCAAATAGTATTAAAAACACCTTGGACAAAGTTAAGGGGGTAGCGCCTAAGGTTTACAGTATGCTCCAGTCGGACGGAAAGGTAAGAGAAGGAGGTTATGGTAACGCTGTTTTTAGTGGATTGATTAATTTTATACTCGAAAGAGCCATGAACGGCATCTATGTTACAGACGGTATGACTGAATATAGAGCATTCAGGACCCAGATAAGCGGAGAGGGCATGGATATTGTAAAAAGTCCAGTGGGGACAGATCCGATTATAGGCTCAACTGATTTGAAAGATATTGAAATGTTAGCACCTTTGGCTTCATTTTTTAACGCTTTAACTTCTGGCGAATATGGGCAAGCTATTCCAAAAACTGTACACGATCTTTACCAATTGACAGGAAGAAATAAAGGTAGGAAAAGTGAATATTATTTTGTAGGACTTAAACCATACAAGGGTAGTCTTTGGCAGACCCCACAGAAAGTGGTTTTAGATGTTGTAGGTATAGGTAATATAGATTTTGCGAACCTGAACGGTGAATCTATGGTGGTCAAAAATGAAGATCAGCTTGAAAGTTTTTATACCTTTACTATAAACAAATTCAAAGAAGCTGGAGGTATTGATAAACAACCGTTTATCTCCATGAATTACGTCAAGAGTAAAAAACCTATTGGCGTGGACGAAGATGAAGACACAGATGTTTTTGGTGCTGGCGGCGGCGGCGGCGGTGGTACTACTATTGAAGATATTTCAACCAACAGAGACTACAAATCTTATAGTTTAGATTCTGCAGTTTCTAATGATTTCCACCCTCATTCATTTGTATTAAACGAGGGCTCCATTGACGAAATGAATGCCTTGAAATCAAATGCTACAATAAATTCGCTTGTAGCAAAAAGTACATATTCTTCTTCTGCTACATATTTAAGCTTATTCTTACCAGATTTTACTGACCCAACGCTAAATTCAGTAAGTTATGACTTTGGATCAGATGGGGTCAAGACTACTGTTTCTTATTCCACCAAACAATTATTGCCGATGGATGAGAAGATAATAAAAGATAGGTTTAATGTTGTATCCTTAAGTAGACCAGTTTTTTCTAGAGATTCTGCTTCTAGAAAAAACGCACTTAGAATTTAACTACAACAGATCGTCTGATTTTTTTATTAAGCTCAAAAGTTTTCTACATTCTTTCGCGGGAATGTCGGAAAACTCCTCCCAAGACTTAATATCTTCATTCCTGTAGGACTCGGAAGCCCATAACTTCCTCATAAGCCCTTTGAATGAATCAAAGGTATCAGAACCTGTTTTCTCTCCAAGAGCCTTCTGGAGAGTCGTTTGGGGCGTTAGAGCTATATTTTCAGAACCTTGAGCGTCGTATTGAACAGATGGTCCAGTCTGAGTTTTGTCTGATTTATCAATTTCGTCAGCGCCGACGATATTAATATTAAGAAAGTTTCTGACGCAACGTACAAAAGCCCTATTGCAAGCGATAGTTTCTAAAAACTTAGCACAAAAGTTATCTGTGTTCTGTAGAGTGGCGTTAGCCACATCCTCGTAATGCACCACATTGTTATCTCCTTCATAGTTTGGAAGCCAAGCAATACGACACTTAGCGGTGACATAACCAGATTCAGTGTTAGTATCAAAAGAGACGGTTTCAAAACCTCTCAGCCGAGCTAGATCTTTAATACCGCCAAGCATTATCAACAGCTGGTTATCTTTGAGTCCGTCTACGTCTTTTGGTACATCCTTTTTTCTAGCATCAAACCAACCTTTATTTGGATAAAGAAACTCATCCTTAACCATAGATCTCCAATCAATAGAACCGTCTTCGTTAAAAGTGTAATCAATGTTTTCAAGTAAACCATGCTTGTTTCTCTTATAAATGTCTGGACCGTAAATCTTATCGTTGCTCATGTTCGTGATAATAACACATTAACCAATCCAAGTCAAGGAACAAATCGTCTTTATTTTTACTTTCCTCATAATATGAATTATATATTTTGTTTTTAGAGAAAATCTTTCTTGAGGAAAAAGTCTTCAATTTACTCCAATTTACATCTTCTATATCTTTTTTGTTTTCCTCTATGATTTCTTCTTTCGAAAAGTCATGTATTTTATAATCAAAAAACTTAAATCTTTGTTTTTGTAGTTTGTCTTTAGCCGAGCACAATAGTACCAGTTTTATTCCCATGTTCGATACTTTTTCTAAGAAATTCGATTCAAAATCATCAGAAATGTAATTTATACATTTAATTTTGTTTTTTATTAAGAGGTGATCTGGTATAGGGTCTGAGGTTGTTATCTCCACAGATTTGTTTTCAATCAAAGAAGCAAGTTTATCGGCATCATAAAACTTATCCATTCTTACATTTATATTGTTAAATGGTATATTGTAAGAAAAATCGCAATTCGGAACAAACTCTAAAACACTCATATTGTATGAGCCGCCGAATGACAATGACTTAAAGTTGCTTTTCTTTTTTAATTTAAGTAATTCAAATACTGAGTCGGCTATCTCTTCTGGTTTTATTTCTTTTATCCTATTCGAATTATTTCTTTTAGACAGAATAGGTTTTTCTTTGGAAAAGTTCGGGGAAATCAATTTTAAGTTCTCCTTGTCAGACCAGTAGGGTTTTGTACAGTTTTGATAAGAGTTGCCTGATATTGTTAATGTCTTTTTGTTATAACAGGAAGCTATGTGTGAAGATAGGTTGTTCAAACCAATATGAAGAATCGATTTGCTAATAATATAAGCTCTGTTTTTATAAGAAATTTTATTTAAAAATAAATCTGATGATCTTAATTTTTTTGATTTCTCTCCTCCTAATTGCAATATTTTTACGCCTTGATCCAGCAATTCTTGTTTTATTATGTGTAGTGTTATATCCCAGTGAGGATAATTTTCTGAAAAATTATCAGAATCTATATCTATTGATATAAATTTATCACAATTTATTGGATAAAAATGTTTGTTTAAGGTTGGTTTGCCTATTTTTACACCGCAACATTTAGCGTATTGTTCTAATATGTGACTCATTTTTAAAAGAATTGTATTTTTTCTTTTCCATTATGGCAATAATATCCTTCTCTGCCGTCTTCCAAGTTTGGCATAAATGCTATGTCGAAATATCCAATATGTTTTCCTTGACCCTCAAGAAAAGACGGATTATCAAAACCATTGTGATAAGGTAAGATTTTATGTACATTTGCATTGTCTTCTACCAACTGCTTTAGTTTAGGGTTTATAGCTAAATATATTTTTTTATCTATGTAGTTTTTTTGTATGTTTTTTAATAAGCTATTTATCATTAATGTGCCAGATTCTGTTGCTGGGGACACCACAAGTATTCTGTTTTCTGCGCCTTCATCGTCCAACATATCTGAAAAATGCTTTTCTTCAACTTGCTCTTCGTCTTCCTTCTTATCTTCTTGTATTTTTTCAATTCTTTTAGATTTTTTAGAATGAATATCTAGTATCGTTTTTTTAAGTTTGAATACCGTTTCTTCTACAGAGAACTCTTTTCTTATGTTTTCTTGACCCTTTCTTATTAGTTCATTCTTCTCGGTTTGAGTCATTTTAAATACGTTGTCCAGTTCTTCGCATATGCTTTCAGGATCTGTTGACGCTTTGATAAATTGTGTAGAAGGCTCCCTATACTCATGCCAAGACAAGGGGATTCCTCCTTGGTGATTGTGACAAGAATCTTCTCCACATGAATAGTTTGTGACTAGGGTAATTAATCCAGCGGCTTTAGCTTCTTGTATAGGTAACTCTTGACCACCACTTGTAAATGGGTGGCAGTAAACATCCATTATGTTGTAGATTTCATTTAGTTGTTCTTCGCTTACACCCTTAGCGCTAGTTTTTGTTTTAACGGATTTTTCTGAAACACAATTTGGGCAATTTAAGTCTTCGCCTTGGTAGGGTGAAAGATAGTATGAACTGCATTCGTGACATAAATAAGTAGACAATACATCCTCTTTATTGATTTGTTTTTCATCCAAGTAACGGGGTATGTCCCAGCCGCTTTTGTTTTCTGACCAATCAGTGTGCAGCAAAAGCTTTGCTTTGATTTCTGGGTTTTTTTGCTTAAACAGTTTGAATCCTTCCAAGAGGTTGGGTACGGATTTCCTGAGTTGGTTTTTGAAAACAAACCCAATGATAAATTCATCGTTTATTCTGTGAGAATTTCTTACTTCTTTTCTGTTTTTCAGTGGTCTAAAGTTTTGGTAACTAACAGCTCCGTGTATAGTTTCTGTATTTTTACAACCAAGGTCTTTCATTTCTCTTTCCGCAAAAGAAGCCCAAACAAGCATCTTGTCGCATTTTGAATACATGTCTTTTGCTGTATGCAAAATTGGAGAACTGTCTAGCGTTGTCCACAGGATAGTTTTGGTTTTTTTCCACCATTCTTTGTTTTCAAATTCTCTAAAAGCCCATATATCTTCTATTCCAAGGTAAATGTCTGGCTTTACTTTTTCAATTATTGAGTCTATTGTATAATACCCGTATTGAGCTACTCTTTTTTTTGCTGGGTCATTATGTATTTTGTTCAATATGACACTATCTGACGGATAAGTACCGTAACTTTCCCAAGGTGTTTGCAAATCTAAACCAAAAGAAACTCCATTTGCGGCTTCCACAACCTCCATTTCTGGATCTTCATGGAGAGCCATGAGAATATTTCTCATGTTCTTTCCAAAGCCAGTTACTAATCTAGAATAATTAGAGTGTATTAAAACTTTTATTTTAGAACGGGACATCGTCTGAAAAAGAATCTTTTGATTTGTTTTCCTGCTCTGGTTTTTTGTATTCTTTTTGTGGAGATTTATATTCTTTTTGTGGAGAATTTTTATTATATTCGTTCGTATTTGCCTCCAAGCATTTACGTATATATGATTTTAAAAGTTCTTCTATAACAACTGATTCTCCAGCTTCAATAGGTAGTTTGAATGTTTGAGCTGAATTTCTGATTACAGATAAACCCCAAGCTGGGGTTTCGTGCCACTCATCTCCTTCTTGCCCCACAATTTTTCTCTTTTTATCCCAAGGGGTTAATTTTATAATGGTGGTTTCTTCTTTGTTTCTATGAAATGCTACAAAAGGCTTTCTTGATCTAAAGCTAGATATGAACTCTCCAGCCTCCACAAAAGACAACTTGATGGTTGCTGACTTATCTTGGTTTTTTGCATTTTCCTTGAAGGACCCATTTTTTCTTTTGTCATCCCAGCTGTGTTGTTGTATCATGGAAACAAAAAGTACATTTCTGCCTTCTTTGTCTTTAACTGAATCAAAACTAAAGGCTGAACCAGTATTTTTAGAATTTGGTTTGTATAATGTATGTTTCATATTTATCTGTGTAACTCTTATAGATAACATATTGTATGATGGAATTAACAAAAATTCAAATCAATCAAGTAGAATTTCCTGTTTTTTTGAGTAGTAGTGGCGATTTTTCTATTTCGCAAGGTAAAAATGTGGACATTGAACTTGTGGAGTCGATTACTGGTGATTTTGAGATCACGGGAAGCCTGAGCCTAAATGGAGATATTGTCGACGGGTCTTCATTGGGTATTAATGACAACTATTACTTATTTGAAGATTTTGATAATGATTTATTAAACTCTTCTGGAAACGTTTTTCTTGATACCAAACATTCTTTGCCATCGAAAAATACAAATAACAATCTGCTTTGTAACGTTTCGAGCGTTTCTTTTAGGGAAAACTCGAGCAATAACACTATAATTGGGTTAAATTCATTTTACAACTTAAATATTAATGACTCTGTATTGTTTTTTGCTAAAGAGAATGGTTCGGAAGCATCTAGATTGCACAGCAACTCAATAGTTATTGATTGTGATAACGGCAATTACTTTGATGGAGATTCTTTTTTCTTATCCAAAACAACTTTAAATAATGCAGTGTTTAAATCTGCTAATATTGGTGATTTAAGCTGCTCTTCTTTTGTGGTTAGCGGTTATTTTGAAGCTGATAGTCTAGTGTCAGAGTCCGCTTCTTTCCAGAATGGCGCTTGGGGAGGCTTAATTGAATTAAATGGCAACTCTAAAATCAGTAATGATTTTACAGATTCTAGTATAGTAACAGAAAAATGGGTTAACGAGCAAAACTTTGCGTCTTCATCCAATCATTCTTTATCTGGAGTTGACGACTTAACATCTTCTGGTTATATTTTGATAGAGGGTTCTGAGTCACCTGTATCAAAAGTTGGAAATTTATTTTTTGACACTGGTGATATTAACGTTCCGTCAACAAGAATTAATCAATCACAAAACAAGGAAACTTTTATTGAGGGTCTGTTTTCTGGTAATACGATCGTTTACATAGAAGATGGTTTTTTTGTTTCTGGGTTTGGGGGGGAAGAAATTAGATCAGGCGATTTTAATGTAGCGACTGAAAGTTGGGTTACGGGTCAAGGTTTTTTGACTGGACTTTTTGAGTTAAACAATAGAAATTTAATATTAAGTTCTTTAGAATTACAATCAGATATTAAATCTGAATCTTTATTCGTAAGCGGATATTATAACAACTTAAATACAGGGAGTAATAGTTTAGTAACAAATGATGTAGATATCGAAACAAACCAAGAGGTCAGCTTCGAAAATCTAGAGGTTAGCGGGTCCTTATACGTCACTAAAAACATAAATATAGGCAGTTTAAGTGATCTGGATTTTGGAGGGGGATTTTATGTAAAAGATTTAACATCTTCAAGTGCGAGCAATATAAACCTATCAAACTCGGCGCAGTTAACTGGATCTGATTTAGCTACAGAATCTTGGTTTGATACTTATCCATCAGAACTATCATCCAACAAGGAGATTGTAGACCTAACATCAACTGGAAATGTCGGTCTTTTTGACAGCTCTATCATAGAAACTTTAACGCTTCCTTATTTAGCTGGTCCAAACCCAGATAATTATCCTTCTATAAATATAAATTCTAATTCTGTTTATTTTAATAATGTTGCAATCCCTACAAACACCCAAGTTTTAGCGCCTGATCAAAACTTTCCAAAAATAAAATCTACTGGATATAGTCCACATAATTTTATAAAAATACAAAAATCTTCTAGTCTTAATATAGGTAGTGGCAATCTTTGGAATACTTCTATAGACTCAGGTCAGGCTCTGACAAAGATATCTAATAAGGGCTATATAACAATACCCAAAACGAATGTTGAGAGTTTGCATCAGCCTAGCGGTTTTAGGTTGGAAAAAATATCTGTTGATAATTTCAAAGTTAGCCCAGACCCAACAGCTGTAAAGCTCAATATTATATCTGGGACAAAACAAACAGATGATTATGATCCTTCTTATTTGAGGGTTTCTGATCTTAATGAAAAGTTATCAAATTGGGCTTTTGATTCACCGTTTACAGAAGTTATCCATAGAGATAAGTACATGCAAATATGGTTAGATATATTAAATAGAGATAACCCTTATTTGAGTTGGACTTTTTTCAATAGGGTATTGCCAACAGCAAAAAATGTAAACTTATTTTGGAAACTATTTACTTATTGGTATGGTTGGGTGAATGGTCTTCAAAATACCAAACCAAATGTAAAACCTTATGTCGAGAACTTTCTGAACCTTGTTTATAATTCAAAAACAAAGGCTAATGCAGCTGGTCAATCTGGGCAAGATTGCATTGTTGGAGTTTGGCAAGATTATATACAAAATCAGGGTTTATTAGCTAATGAGGATACTAATGTAGTAGATTGGGATGATAGTGATTTAGAAGTTTACAGTAATCTTTTTTATTCCGTGTATCAAAAAACAATGTGGGACGATTTGTTGAATTACAAAAACCAATATGCAGCTTACGATACTCCAACTTATGATAATTTTGGTTTATCTGATATATTAAAAGGTAAATTTGAAGGCGAAGAAATATATTATATGAGCTTCCCTTCTGCTTGGATTCCTCAGTCGGATTCTGATGTTAATATAGACTCTTCTAAAGAAAACAAATTCAAACATAATTTGGTTCTTTCTAAAATAGATGATTTCTCAGATTACAGGTATGATTCAAGAAAAACCGTAAGACCTTATTTTAGAACCTTCAACCCCAATGAAACATTCAACCCTCTAAATAGATATGAAACAATAAACACTGATTGCTGGTCCGACTTTTATACTGTAGATTCATTATTGTATAAATCATCTAAAATGTTTATGAGTAAATTTCCTAACGTTTTGGATAACGGATCTAGTTGGCAAGATCAAATACCTGATTCGCACCAATATGATGGAGGCGGATGGAAAAATGGTTCTGTTCATAATAGAGTCTTTCCAGATTTAGATTTAATTCCAAGTAACTTGTCAGAAATGACTTACAGTTCATAATATATAATGGCTTACAATAAAATAAAAATAAATCAAATAGATATGCCAGAGGTTATATCTAACGACCTAACTGTATCAGAAACAAGTTCTGGTTATCATTTCGGTCTTGGTTTTCCCATAAATCATGACATAAATATAAGTGGATCACTTACAGTCAACGGTGTTGAAATATATGGAAATAAATCGTATTATGATCCATATGTTAACTCTGTATTATGTGGTTATGAAAATATTATATCTGGCGGAAATAATTCTGTAATAAGAGGTAATGAAAATTTAATATCTGGCGAAAAAAATATTATTTTAAACGGGGATAACAATTCTTTCTATTATTCTGATTTCAACGCTGTTATTGCTGGGTCTAATGTAACTTTTTCAAATTCAAAAGGAAGTGTTGTTATAGCATCTAACAATGAAGAGATTAAAGAAGTAAAAGAGAGTAGTTCTCTATACCTTTACCACGAAAACATATATGTTTACGGAGATACTCATTTTGAAAAAAGTGTTTCTTTTAATGAAAAGACAGAACTATCAAAGCTAGTTGTTTCAAATTCTTTAGTTGCTAGTTCAATAAAATCATCAAACTCGTCTATTTTTTATGATAAATCAAAATTCACTTCAAACTCTCAAATTAATGGAGAAACTTTTTTTGGTGAATATACTCTAAGGGATCTTACAAGAAAGAATCAATCTAATAAATTTAGTGAAGTAAAAATAAGTGGCGAAAACGTAGCTACAAAGCAGTGGATTGAAGATAAAAACTTTACGACTGGACTCATTGTAATGCGTTTTGACGAGGTTGATGTGTCTGGAGATTTTGTTTTGGATCATGGAAACTTAATTGAATACAATTCTGTTTTAAACGTCACGGGAGACGTTATAGCTTATGGTAGTACTGGAGAAGAAACTTTTTTGCTTAATGATTCGACACTAACAGCAAATAATTTTTCTTGTGTATCTGGATATGTTTTAGATAAAGACTCAAGCGAATATATTAATATTGCTTCTGCTGACTGGTTATCTGGTCAAGGTTACTCTAGTTCAGATGAGGGTATATCAGCTGGCTTTTATACAGAAGGTAATATAAATATATCTAAAGATTTGTATTTAACTGGTCAATTAAATGTTAATTCTGGGTTTGATTTGCATGGAAATTATACAAATAGCGGCGCAAGCTTTATTGGTGGCAATTTAAATGTATCTGGAGATTCTTATATTAAAAATATTTATATAACTGGTAGCTTAAGTGGACAAAGCTTATATAATGAAAGTTCATTATATAATATAAGTGGCGTTTCATTAACTGGTGAGTCTATGGATTTAAAAGATTCTACGTTCATGGTTACTGGAAGTGAGGTTATAAGAGAATCTTATTTGTTAGAAAACTATCTTTTATATTCAGGCATTTCAAACTTTAAAAATTGCAAGTTTAATGGGGTAAGTTTAATTTCTGGGGTTTTAAACTTTTATGGTAATACCAAGGTCAGCGATTTTTATCTTAATGGTCACTGCGAGTTTAGTTCAGATCAAGTAGAATTAAATAATATATCTGGAGATTTTCATGTTGAAGATGTTCTTGGAGAATTGAATTTCAATGTAGAACAATGTAATCTCGCAGATTTGCAAGGGGTTGTAGACGTAACCATTAAAGAAAGTTTTGTGGATACTGGAATTAATTCATACTACAAGCAGAATGATATCATAGATATTAATCTATATTTAACTGGAAAAAACGAAATAAAAAAAGTTTGGGAAAGGTCTAGCTCATACTCACCATATAATCAAACATTTAACTATTTAGAAGATTCTGGAGATTGGTGGAAGTCAATGTATCACGGATTGACTGGCTATGAAACTGAAAAGTTTGAAAACAAGATAAAAGAAATTAGCCCGTCTTTGTACAAATACGATGAAGCTTGTCTCGAAGGTTGGATCGAGTGGTTGGCAATAAATGAACCATTAAAAAATAATGATGTTACTGGCTATATGACTACAGAAAGCCAAGTAAAATGTGCTATAGATCAGGAGCTTGAGAGTTTGTCTTTAATTGGCTTGGAATTAGAAAATCTTGTTTTACTTGAGTCAAATCAAGATGTTCAAGAACAGGCTGACTGGCTTGTTTCTGGTTGCGATATAGAACTTAAAAATAAGCAAGTTGTTGAATATAGAGTGGATTGGTTTAACAACCCATCAGCCAATAATATCAATAATAATTTTGGAGGAAGAAATTACTATCCAAGAATAAGAATAAAATAACATGAGTTATCAAAAAATAAAATCAAATCAATTTGAAAACATAATTTTAGGTTCTAACAGCCAAAATTTATTATTATCTAATAATAACAATTCCGAATTAGATATAAGTTTAAATCGTTTTTTATCGGGAGACATTTCTGTCAGCGGCTCCATATCTGTAAATGACAAAGAGGTTGTAGTTGAAAAACAACAAACCGACAATTCCTCTTACTTTGTTTTCCAAGGGGAAAAAAATATTATTAATGGAGAGAACGTTTTTATACAAGGCTATTCAAATAATGTAAATTCAAATTCTGTATTTTTATTTGGAAGTGAATCAATGACAATGGAAAAAGGTGCTGACAATATCTTTTCTGTAGGTTCAATGAGTGCAAATGCCACAAGTAATAACATAATATCTGTCTCTAATCTTCTTGGCAGTAAGAGTATTGTAGACAAATCTTTTGTTTCTTTGTTTTCATTTAGTAATAATTTCTTCAATGGAGAATCGTATTTTGATAATATAAACGGGGATACAGTTTTTGCTGACGAAACTTTGTCTTGTTCTGATTTGAAATTGCAAAAAGCGAATGTTAGTGGGGCTTTTATATCTGATTACAGGAGCGAATTTAACGGTAAAGTAGATTTTGATTCTGATTTAAGAATAATGGGTAATAGTTCTTTTTATGACTTATATAAGGGTGAGAGTCAAGTAGCGGATGAACTTTGGGTTGAATCTAAAAATTATACAACTGGATTAATAACGGGGGATTCAGAATTATCTGATGGGTTTTCATCTTTGGATTTCAATGTATCTGGTGATGCCATCATGAGTGGTCAATCGTTAGTGCTGTTAAACGAAGATTTTTTTGTTGATGGAGATTTTATTATAGACCAAAACTTGGATGTAGGGGATAGGTTTTTTAAAAAAATAACCATAACTGGAGATATAGCAAAAACTTCTAACTCAGATATTTTAAATAGAGCTTCTATTTTTAATTTAAATTATATTATTACAGGTGATTCTTATGTTCAGGTTTTTGGAGAAAGTTATATAACGGGAGAAATTACTGGGCAAGATTCCAGTATACAAAATATATTGCACTACTCTGGGGATATGTTTTCAGATAATTTATCTTGCAAGGAGGGTTCTTTTCACAGTAATGATTTAAAGGTAGGAGGTGACTCTCATTTTACAGGTTCGGTTAATTTTTTGGATCAGACGAATACTGGTTTCGATGTTGTTGGCGCGGTTAACCTGAGTAGTCTTGATGCAAGCATACTTAATGTGAATGCTGAAGATCTAAACTTTACCAATTTTATTAAGTTGGGTGGGTCGAACTTAGCTACAGAAAGTTGGATTCAAAATAATTTAATGACTGGTTTTGATCAAAACAGATTAAATGGTGGCTTCAATTCTAGTGATTCTTACTTCAATAAAATTGATTGTTTTAGTGGAGTCAATATTGAAGGTTATGGTCTTGATGTCGAAAACCTATATATAGATACTGGAGCTGGTTCAGGAGAATACAGGACAAGAATAAAATCAAATAAGAGGGTCGATATAAACAATTCATATGGGAATATATCTTACGGTAATGGAAGCTTTTCTGATCTTATTGGTTATTGTGATAATTTGCAAATTGAAAATGCTGATCAGATTAATTTAAGTTTTATTAATGGAGCTTCAGAAAAAAACTGGGTTTTTGGGACTAACATTATATTAGACATAGATGATTCACAATTAAGTGGCATATTAGTTGATAGTGGTGTTATGAATCAACTTTTTGAAAATCAAAATTTAGGCGAGATTGCTCAATTTGCAAATAGGGAAGTTATACAGAGAAAAACTCGTAACACAATGATACCAAAGCAAAATAATAAAAGCATTAACGTCGAGATATCTTTGAAAAACGATCTTTCTTCTAATACTTCTAAGTATATAAATTCCTCTTCAGTTGGTCTTTCTAAAGGATGTTTGAGGTTTTCCAACATACAAAACAAATATAGAGCATCAGAAGAAAAGAATGTTGACTTTGCCACTTCTTTGAGGGATAACCTAGTAAAATGGTATGAGTTTGGTTACGATACAAACAAATATAGTATTGTCGATGGCGATATAACAGGTTCAAGCAGCTTCCAAAAAGTTACTTTCGAAAGTATTAATGGTCATTGGGATGATAATAAAATTGCATTTTGGGAAAGTGATACGTCATCTTCTTCGGAATACTTTTCCCTAAGAGACTCTACATCATCAGAACAAGATGTTTTTAATAACAACAGTACTGTTGCCGCTTCTTATATAAGAAGAAATGCAAACTTATCTAATTCTGGTCTTTCTCAGCTTATTGCTCCATCAAATGGAGGAACCCCTTCTTATGAGGAGGGTTGTTATTTTATTTACGAAAGTGGTAGTTGGCATTTCCAGCCTAGATTTTGGGGCGTAGATAATACAATATCATCTACTAGCACATTAGATATTGGTTGGGAATTTGAACAATTTCCAGAGTTTGTGACTGTAGTTGGAACGTCGCAATTTTATGCAAACCAAGACATAGGGCAAGGATTTAAAAATTATTATACTTATAAGACATATCTGAATGGGGGTTTAGTTCATGAAGAGGTTGATACAACCGACACAAACTATAATCAAGTTATGTTTATAAATGAACACAATAACCCAAGACAAGCCATGGCTGTGCAAAATGCTGTGATATCATCAAGACCTTGGGGTCAGTCGGAGATAGATGCTTACTCTAACTCTGGTCAAAGCATTCCTTATTGGAATATTTACCAATAAGAAATTAATCTATGTCTATTCTGACGTTGGAGTTCTCAAAGGTTTTCTTTTGATCTCTGAGGTGCTTTTTACCCGTTTTCTTTTTGTAATCTTTAAAAAGCTTCTTCTTAACAGGATCTTCTCCGTCTGATGATTTAGAAGCTCTTTCTTCAGAAAGTTCTGCAGAATAGTCCATCATATCGCCCACTGTACCCTTCATATTACCTGTTTTTTCTATGAATCCAGCCCTGTTGTCTGCATCTAGCTTACTATCAATTGATGCGTTAGGCTTGGTAAAGACTCTTTCCCATTTTAATCCGTCCTCTTCATAAATATGTTCGTCATTCATTTTTTGAATAACTTCTTTAGAGACTCCAGTTTTAGGATTTTTGTATAAGTAAATAGGCATATTAAAATATTTTGTTTAGGATTTTATTGGCTGTGTTTGAATATAAAAACTCATCCTGAAGTTTTAGTCCTTCTTTATTTTCTGTTTTCGATAATTTCAAAGCTCTGTCAATACCATCATTTACACTATTTATATCAATTTTGGAATATTGACCCTGATTAAATGGAAGACCTTCTTTAAAAAACATATTATCATAGCATGGTTGTTTTCCCGTAGGGTTTACAATTACAGAGTTTTTCTCATTTGCCCAGTCTTTGTGAGATGAACAGTTAGTAACAATTGACCACTTACCCAAGGAGGTTGCATTAAATGCGGGAAGATTCCAGCCTTCTCCATTAGAGAGTCCAGATAAATCAATATCTACAGCATTCATTAATTCATTAACCTCTTCATTTGTTTTTAATCTTGGCAGAAAATTAACATTGGACCAAGACTTTCCTCCAAGAGATTCTTGTATTAATGAATTGAGTTGTTTTTCTTCAAAAAATGGATTGTGAACTAGACATGTAAGCTGATATTTTGGATTATCCCCAAACCTTCTTACCCAAAGGTTTATTAATGCTGCTGTGTTTTTTCTTTTTTCAAATTTTCCTATAAGACCAAAATGAGTTATATCTTCGTCCATATATTTTTTACCTGTTCTATGAAAGTCTGAATCAAAACCCAATGGTATGTAAGATACATTTTCGCAACCTTTATCAGCGAAAAACTTGGCAGATTCAGATGATGAAAAGAAAACATGCTCTTGAGATTTAACTATATTAATTTCTTCTTCTGTGGGTGAATCAACCTCGTAGAAAGTATAAAGGTATTGTTTGTCGCCAATTTTTCTTTCCGAACCATTTATGTGCCAAACTTTTAAAGTTGGTGTGTTTTTGTTAAGGTTTTTAAGAGCATTCCTTTGTGAATTTTTTAACCATTCTACAAAATCATCATCTACATTATTAAATGCGGATAATTCAATAGAATTTCCTGTAGGGAATAGGTTTACTTTTACGCCTTGCTTATAAAGCTCCCTTAATATATTTAGTGATACGTTACCAAAACTCAAAGAGTTTAATGGACCGTCAAAGTTTAATTCTTTCATTGCTTACTTTTTTTCTAAAATTTTCTATTGTTCTGTTGTGTATATTTATACATCCTTGGTGTGAAAGATTAGTTTTCTCTGCAACTTTGTTCCAAGGTTTTAGTTTGTTTGATTCACCACCAAAATATCTTTCATTGAATATCAGCCTGACCCTTTCGTCTTCGTGATCTGATATCATATTTAGTATTCTGTTTAATGTCTCTTCGTAGATACATGTCTCTTCAGGAGTATTATCAGGAGTCTCAATGAAAAAATCAACATAATCGTAATTAATTGAAGAGTTTTTTTTGTTTTTTGTCTTTTCAGTTAAGCAAATATACTTAGCTTTGTTGGCTATGTGTGTGGAAAACTTTGCTCTTGATTCATCATAGTCTAGTGCGGCTTCATATATATTATAATCTTTTTCATCTAAAATTTGCCCCATTTGCGTATAAGATAGGCTTTTAGATCCAAACTTTCTGACCATATTTACATATATACCAGAATGTCTGCTTATCAATTCAATTAAAGCCACCTCGTCTCCGAATTCCTTAACCTTTTCTGTTAATTGAGTATCGCTAAAAGTGTTCATTATTTAATAAAATACCAGAGACAGGCAGTAAAGTCAATCTTTATTTTTTTGTTGACATGCCCGTATAAAGTTATTATAATAATTCATAACGAAACGGTTCCGCCTCACAAGAGTTTCGCCCTTGAAGGTTTCGCTTTAGTGAAGGTTACGTATTATTAATACTCTCTACGTTCGTATTAATAATGGTTTTTTTTAGAAAAAAACATTAATTTGGGGAAGTTTTATTTCGATATTTTTTATGCGTTTTATTCTTGATTTATTAGAATAATTCCGTATGCTCAGTGTAAATTAAGTCAGCGAACACCCTTGAGAGCATTTTTAGCTATATTCGCTTTATTAACCTACAAATTAAATATTAAAACATGAGCATATTCGAAGAGCAAGTATCAAGAAAACCTAATAATTACCCGTGGGCTGAAGAATTTATTGAAGTTATGCATAATGGCTTCTGGACTGACAAAGAATTCAGTTTTTCTTCTGATGTTCAAGACTTCCATATAACAATGGACGATCAACAAAGGGAAATAATTATAAGAACTCTTTCTGCTATTGGTCAAATCGAAGTTGCTGTTAAAAAATTCTGGGCTAAACTGGGAGATAATTTACCACACCCATCTCTTACTGACCTTGGTTATGTGATGGCTAACACGGAGGTTATTCATAACAATGCTTATGAAAGACTGCTTAAGGTTCTTGGTTTGGAAGATGTTTTCGAAGAAAACTTAAAGTTGGATTTTATTGAGGGTCGTGTTAATTATTTGCGTAAATATACACATAGGTTCTACAAGGATTCTAAGAAGCAGTATTTGTATGCGCTTATTTTGTTTACGTTGTTCGTGGAGAATGTTTCTTTAATGAGCCAGTTTTACGTTATTAATTGGTTCTCCAGAAACAAAAACGTACTCAAGGATACAGAACAGCAGGTAAGATATACAAGAAACGAAGAAAACATTCATGCTCAAGTAGGAATTAAGATCATTAATACCATAAGAGAAGAGCATCCAGAGCTTTTCGACGAGGAGCTTGAAGAGCGTATTATGCAAGAGGCTGAACAAGCTTATGTTGCAGAAGCTAAAATTATTGATTGGATGGTTAACGGAATTAATGAAGAAGGATTAAGCGCTCCACTACTAAAAGAGTTTATTAAATCTAGGATTAATGATTCACTTGAACAAATTTCATTTAAGAAGGCTTTTGATGTTGACAATAATGTGATTAAAGATACAATGTGGTTTGAAGAGGAGTTAATGGGAAACAATTCCACAGACTTTTTCCACTCTCGTCCTGTAGAGTATTCAAAGAAATCACAAACATTCGATCTAGAAAGCGTATTTGCATGAAAAAATATTATTGGAACAACAAAACATCACAACAAATTTTAAACAGAGGTTATCTTGACGGCGAAAGCTTAATTAGTCGGGTATTGAGCGTCGGGGAATCATTTCAGAAAGACTTCCAGTCTAGAGCTCCCGCCGAACACAAAGGTAAGTTTTCCGACCTGTGTGAAAAGTTTGAGCATTACATGTCTCTTGGATTCTTTTCTTTATCTAGCCCTGTTTGGGCTAATTATGGAAGAGATAGGGGTTTGCCTGTTTCTTGTAATGGCGTTTTTGTGCCTGATACAATGGAGGGAATTTTGACAAAGCAGTCCGAAGTCGGTATGCAAACTAAGCATGGTGCTGGAACTTCTGGTTATTTTGGTGATCTCAGAGGCAGGGGTAAGTCAATTAGCACAGGAGGAAGCTCATCTGGCTCGGTTCACTTCATGGAGTTGTTTGACAAGGTGACTTCAGTGGTATCTCAGAGTAGTGTGCGAAGAGGTTCTTTCGCTGCCTATCTCCCTGTCGATCACCCAGATATCGAAGAGTTTCTCCGTATTAGATCTGATGGACATCCTATTCAGGATTTATCGTTTGCTGTCACCATTACAGACGAATGGATGGAGGATATGAAAGGCGGAGACATTGATAAGCGAAAGATCTGGGCTAAGATTGTTCAGAAGAAGTTTGAATCAGGCTACCCCTATTTATTTTTCCAAGATACCGCGAACAAGAACGCTCCTCAAGTCTATAAAGATAAAAACATGAAGATTTATGCTTCTAATCTTTGTAACGAAATTGCGCTACCTTCCTCACCAGAAGAGTCGTTTGTCTGTTGTTTATCTTCTCTTAATTTGGAGAGGTGGGATGAGATTGTTAAGACCGATGCTATTGAAACAATGGTTTACTTTCTTGATTCGGTAATGGAGGAGTATATCAATAAGACTGAGGATATTCCTTATATGGAATTTGACCACAACTTTGCAAAACGCCATAGGGCTTTGGGAATGGGTGTTCTTGGTTGGCATTCTTATTTGCAAGACAATATGGTTTCTTTTGAAAGCATGGAAGCAAAGATGAAAAATGCTGAAATTTTTAGAACAATCAGAGAAAGAGCGGACAAAGCCACCGAAGAACTAGCCAAGGTCTTTGGAGAACCAGAAGTATTGAAAGGTTATGGTCGCAGAAATACAACAACAATGGCTGTTGCTCCTACAACTACAAGTTCACTTATACTAGGTCAAGTATCTCAAGGGATTGAGCCTACTGTCAATTATTATACAAAGAATTCTGCAAAAGGAAAATTTACAATTAGAAGTCCTCACCTAGAGAGATTACTTGAATCTAAAGGTAAAAATACGGAAGCTGTATGGAAATCTATTCTTGTTAAGGACGGTTCAGTTCAACACTTGGGCTTTCTCGACGAACACGAAAAAGATGTATTTAAAACATTTTCAGAAGTATCCCAGAAAGAGATTGTAATACAAGCCTCCCAACGCCAGAAATATATTGATCAAGGACAGTCGTTGAACTTAATGGTTCACCCTAAAGCTTCTCCAAAGGAAGTTAGTGATCTTATGATTTTAGGTTGGGAGATGGGTCTTAAAGGGTTTTATTATCAAAGAAGCACAAATCCAAGTCAGGCTCTCGCTCAATCCATCATGGAATGTCAGTCCTGCGAGGGTTGATTCCCTAAACAAATCAATCAGTGTATAAGAATTTTGCAATCCAATTGGATGCATATTATAAAAATAACTAACTAAAAAGTAGATATGACAACATTAATAAAAAAACAGTGGCCTAAAAACCGACCTCATATATTTGAGGGTGATATATTCAACAGAATGTTTGACTTCATTGACGATGGATCTATTCACAATGCGTGGAGTTCTGATCCTTGCAATGTTTATACAACAAAAGAAGGTAAAACCATCCTTGAATTTGCTCTTGTCGGAGCAGATAAAGAAGATATTAGCATTACTATTTCTGGTCAAAGCTTGAAAATAGAAGCTTCTCCAAAAAGTTTGAGAGAAGAAGATAACGAGTTTTACCAAAAGAAAATTGCTCAGAGAACACTCAAGAAGATATATACTCTTCATGAAAGAGTTGACAAAGAAGGAATAACTTCTTTTTATAAAAACGGTTTGTTAAAAATAACAATTCCAGTTGAAAAAGAAGAAGTTAGAGATATAGTAGTTCACATAGAATAACTTTTCTTGAGAAAATTTAACCTCTCTAAGTTTTATTCTTAGAGGGGTTTTTTATTATGTATTTATATCTTTGAATATTAATTAATATACAACATGTCGCTGCTAGATCAGTTTACAGATTACAAAAAAAACAACACAAAAACAAAATGCTTAATTTTGAGTTGTGGTCCATCTTTAAATGGAATAACAAAAGAAAAAGTCAAAGAACTATCTAAAGATCACGTTATAGTAACAATAAAACAATCTTATATAGAGTTTGGCGACTATAGTGATTTCCAATTTTTTAACTGCAACAATATAATTAAATACGAAAGAAATAAGGCAAAGTTTATTTATTGCTCTCCATCTATGTCATCCAATCTTAAAAATCAAAACATAGATATGTACTTTCCAATGTCAGAGTATAACCTTAAAAAAAGACTCTGCCATTTTGAAAATTTAGAAGAATATTTTTCAATGAATAACATTGGTAAATTTTTTGGGGCTGGTATTATGTTTGAAATAGTACTTCCTTTTGTTTATAATCTTGGAGTGAATGAGATACTAACAGTAGGATGGGATTATCACAAAAAAGATGGTAAATACAGTCATTTTTATAAAAATTCTGATAGTAATTCTTTTTTAAATCCAGCTAATCCTCTATTTCTGGGAGAAAATGAAGAGTCAATCAACAACAGCAGCAGAGTAAATTCATTTTTTTTATTAAATGGAGTTAATTTATCTTGTGTTGAAAGCAAAGAATGTTTTTTGCATGAATCTATAACTAGAGTTTCTTTATGAGTGATAATAAATTTAATATACAAGACACAATCAAACGTCTGTTTCATAAAAACCTAATTGGAATCAAACAATCATTTGAAGATGAAGGTGGTCTCCTAGAAGATATAAGGGAAATCAGAAAAGTAACTCAGGTAAATGAATTAAAACTAAGTGTCAAAATAGGTGGCTGCGAGGCAAAATCTGACATATATCAATGTAAACTAATGGGTGTCGACGGAATTGTTGCTCCTATGATTGAAACAGAATTTGCATTACAAAAATTCACAGAAGCCGTATCAAACATTGCCAATATTAAATTTTATATAAACATTGAGAGTAAGACTGGCTATGAAAACATAGATAAAATATTAGATTCTCCATCATCAAAAATGTTGTCAGGCGTAGTGGTTGGAAGATCCGATCTAGTTAAATCATACGGACATGATAAATCATTTGTTAATTCAGATTTTATCTTTGATAAAACTCATGAGATAATGAAAAAAGCAAAGTCTTACGGACTGGAAACCCTAATGGGAGGTAACCTATCACCTGACAGTTTTGATTTTATTTCTAAGCTTAAAAAAGAAGAATTGATTGATTACGTAGAAACAAGAAATACAATTATTAAGGTTGATAACATTTCTGAATTAAAGGATGACATAATTTCAGCGCTTGAATTTGAATCTATTTTGTTGGATTTCAAATACAGAAAATACAAAGAAATTTCAGAAGAGTATTATTCCCGTTCTGAGACTCTAAAACAAAGACTGTAAATTAAACAATTGCCATGAGTAGAAAAAAAATAACTGCAGTAATACCCATCAGGAAAGGTTCCCAAAGAGTTCCTTACAAAAATTTTAAAAACTTTCACAAAGGTAAGTCTTTATTGCAGATCAAAATAGAATTTTTAAAAGAAATAGATTTAATCGACAATATTACTGTTAATACAGATTCAGATGTAGCAATCGATATAGCAAAAAACCTCGGCGTTTCATATTTTCTCAGAGATGATTATTATGCAAGTTCAGAATGCTCTCAATCAGAATTTTTTAGTAACCTAGCGGAGACAACAGATACAGACATTATAATTCATGCGCCTTGTACTTCTCCTATGATTAAAAAACAAACAATTATAGATGCTATTAATAGATTCAATATTTCAAAAAATGATTCTTGTAATTCTGTAGGCTTGGTAAAAGAGTATTTATGGAGAGATGGTAAACCTCTAAACTATAATATAGAAAAAGGTCAAGTTCCAAATAGTCAAAATTTACCTGACATTAAAAAACTTACTTTTGGGTTTGGTATTATTGGGAAAGAAACTATGCTTGATAGGCAGAACGTTGTCGGTGAAAACCCCCTTCTGTATATATTAGATGAAGACGAGCAAATTGATATTGATACTAAAATTGATTTTGAGTTTGCTAAATTTTTATATAAAAAGTAATGACCTTAAAAGAATATACAAAGCTGCAAGAGATTGAAAACAATAATCAGATAGCTATAGATTTTGATGGAGTAATACACAAAAATTCCAAAGGTTTTTTCGACGGTACTGTATATGATAATCCCATTGAAGGTTCTCTTGATGCAATCAAAGAGATAAGCAAAAGGTTTGATATAATTATATTTACAGCCAAGGCTTCCAAAGACAGACCTTTAATCAATGGAAAGACGGGTAAAGAGCATGTTGTTGATTGGCTAAAGGAAAATGGTTTTTATAAATATATTAAAGATGTAGTTGTAGAAAAACCTAGAGCTGTTTTGTATATAGATGACAAAGCTTTTAGATTTGAAAATTGGGTTAAAACCAATGATTTTGTTTCTAGTATAAATACTTGAAAAACACATCATACATTCTTATATTATAAGTAGTACAATGGAAACAATAGTATCAGTATTTTGCATTTGGAGGGACAGCGAAGAAAATATATTAAGAACCCTAAAACAGTTAGAAGACTTAGAAAAATTAAGCACTTTTTCTTTTTCTTACTTTTTTTATGAGAATGATTCTAAAGATAAAACTAGAGAAATTTTAGAGAACTGGATGAAAAAAAGGTCAGGTGTTTTTTTATCTGAAGATTTAAATGAAGTAAAATTTGGCAGCACAACAGATCCACAAAGAATGAAACTTCTTTGTGAATGTAGGAACAAGTGCAAAAATTTAGCGGGAGAAAATAATTCTAATATCTCATTAATTATAGATTCAGACATAAAGTTTGATACTGATAATTTTCTCATGCAAATTTCGGATTTAAACAAACTTGATTCTGCAGTAATGATTACAGCAAATGTTAGGCAAAACATAAAAGACTTAGTTTTTAATGAGTCAGAAGACTCTTATTATGATGTTTATGCATTCAGAGATGAGCACGGCACTAATGGTATGTATTTCTCCGACTGTCCATCTTATAAAAGTTCAGATCAAAAATCTTGGAGTGAAGGTCGTCCAATCATTACAATGTCTTCATTCGGCGGTTTTGCTGTTTTAAAATCAGAAGTTTTTAATAAAGTACGTTGGTACTCTGACATACATTGCGATCACGTTAACATGTGTTTTGATATATCTAAACATGGCAGAATATATTGCGAACCCAAAAGCAAGGTGTATGTAGAAATTGATTTGTCTAATCTAAACCTAGATTCGTGTAAACAAATAGGTATACAACAAAGACAAAAATATGAACAGTTTTTTAAAACCTAAGTTGGTTATAGTCACTTCAGTAATAGATCCAGTATTGTCAAATCTTCGCAGTAGCAATAGAAGCCTTTTTAAAAAAGAGAAGCGCTTTGAGCAAACAAAAGTTACCTTGGGTAGTTTATCGGCAATTAAAAACAAAAAAATTTTATTTATAGAAGCCACTGATATAGATGAGTACATGGAAGAATATATATTAGATCATGTAGATTACTATGTAAACACAAAAAATGTAGACTGGGTCACAGGCGGTGTTAACTCTCCGTGGAAATGTATTGGCGAAGCTAGAATGATAGAACACGGGTTAAAGTTTCATAGTTTAACTGAATATAATTCTGTTTTCAAAATAAGCGGAAGATATTATATTAGTAAGGACTTTCAAGCCGAGAGGCAAAACGTACAAAATTCGGTATTTTCACACCAAAATAAAGGAGCACATTGGAATTCAACTTTTTTTTATAAAATTTGTGAAGAACATTTTGAGGTTTACCAACAATGCCTTGCTCATTGTTCTAATGCGAGAGGTGTAATGGAAAGGCGTTTTTTCAATTTTTTTAGAGACACTGATTGTATATATGTCCCAAAATTTGGTGTTTGCGGTTGGGCAGGACCAACAGGAGGATTTTACTGTTGGTAAAGTATTTTTTGATTTTTGTTACTTTAATACTTATGATATAAATAAATAAGCCACTCATTAAATGAAGAAAGTAATAATCACAGGAGTAACAGGTCAAGATGGAAGTCACATGGCGGACTATTTGCTGGCGAACACCGACATCGAGATCATTGCGGGTGTACGACGACTTTCTGTAAAGAACCACGAAAATATTGAGCACCTAGAAGAGAACCCAAGATTCAAACTAATTGATCTTGATGTTACAGATCAGCATAATGTAAACAGGGTAATCTTGCAAGAAAAACCAGATTACTTTATCAACTTCGCCGCCAATTCATTTGTTGGTACTAGCTGGAAAATGCCAGTCAACCACATGGAAACAAACTGCATGGCGGTTTTATATCAACTTTGTGCTATTGCTGAACATGCTCCTAATTGCCGTTACTACAATGCTGGAAGCTCGGAAGAGTTTGGTGACGTTGTTACTTCTCCGCAGGATGAGACGCATCCACTGCGCCCCAGAAGCCCTTACGGAGCATCTAAGGCTGCAGCTAGACACTTAGTAAAAGTGTGGCGTGAAAGTTACAATTTATACGCCATTCAGGGATGGTTATTTAATCACGAAGGCGTTCGTCGTGGAGAAGAGTTTCTTACCCGCAAAGTAACAAAAGGAGTCGCAGATATTTTTTGTAAAGACAGTATCGGAGATAAATTCAAACCCCTTCAACTTGGAAACCTTGAAGCAAAGCGAGACTGGTCTGATGCGGAGGACTTTATTGATGGTATTTGGAAAATGTTAAATAAAGAAGAACCAAAAGAATACGTTCTAGCTTCTGGCAAAACACATACCATTCGAGAATTTGTAGAAGCAGCTTTTGCTTGCGCTGGCTATGGAGCAGAGGAGTGTCATTGGGAAGGCGAGTCAGTCCATGAAGAATATCTTCATGGCGACAAAATACTCGTTCAAGTAAATTCAGAATTTTACAGACCTGCAGAGGTTGAACTTTTACTCGGTGACCCTACCTTGGCAGAAAGAGAGCTTGGCTGGGAAAGGAAAACAGATTTCTACGGCTTAGTCAAAAAGATGGTTGACAACGATATCAATTTATGATATTGTTATTACATGCCCAGAGGTAAAAAGAAGTGTGGAAACTGCGGTGAGTTTGTTGGCTCCAGAGTTCAGGAGTGCTCTTGTGGTTTTGTGTTCGGTAAGCCTAAGCCTAAAAAGAAGGCGAAGCCCTTCTTTAAAGAGAGAAAGGACTTTGTAAAAAGAATGCTTGGAGGTGAAAAGTCCGACTCCATGCAGCTAGACATGATGACATCTACCAAAGTTTTTGAATTGTTCGACAATGACATAAACTTTTTGTCAAAAGTAAAACCTCCTTTTAAACTAAAGGGTAGCATTCGTTATTTTCTTACAGAAGATGGTAAAAAATATCTAAACAAGAAAAAACTAGAGTTTGACTTCGTGCCAGATTTTTCTGAGAAAATTGTTGACTATAATGACAAAGTAGGTGATGATATACTTAAATCAGATACAAAACCCAAAACAATTAGAAACTTTTTAAACAATGAGTAATACAGAAACACAAGAGTTCACAAAGAGCTTCTTAAAAACACACAAAGAATTCCACTACAATCTAGACCAACAAGCTGAAGATTATGTGGTGTCTAGCGGGTCTATGATTTTAGACTCTTATCTTGACGGTGGATTTTCAGCAGGAGTACACCGTTTCGTTGGAGCTAACGAAGGTGGGAAAACCAACGAAGCCCTTCATGTTATGCTTAACATGATGAAAACAGTAGATAATTCGAAGGGAATTTATATCAAAGCAGAGGGTCGTCTATCTAAATCAATCAAAGAGAGGTCGGGTCTTACTTTTGTAACAGATGCTGATGAGTGGGTTGCTGGCACATGCCTTGTTTTTGAGTGCAACGTATTTGATGTTGTTTTCGACTTTTTAAGGGGTCTTCTTAAAAACAATCCAAACAGGGAAAGGTTTGGCATAGTAATTGATAGTATGGACGGATTACTTCCTCAATCAGAACTTGAGAAAAGAACGAGCGATGCTGCTAAGGTAGCCGCAGGTGCATTGATGACTTCCGACTTTTTGAAGAGGGTTAGCCTCGGAATGTCTAAGTTTGGACACTTGCTTATTCTAATCTCCCAGATAAGAGCGAAGGTTGATATTAACCCTTATGCGAAGGGAGACCCAAATAATCAAACTAATTCAAGTGGAGGCAATGCAGCCTTGCACTACCCCGATTGGATTTTGGAGTTTCAAAAACAATTTAAATCAGATAAAATTCTAGAAAAACCCAAGGAACAAATAGGACCAAATAACAAACCTTATGGTCACATGGCTAAAGTTTTAATTTGCAAATCAACAAATGAGAACACAGGAAACGTAGTAAAGTATCCGATTAGATATGGTCGTATTAATGGCAAGTCTGTTTGGGTAGAAAGAGAAATTGTAGACCTTCTTCTTATGTGGGATTACATGGATAAAAAAGGATCATGGTTTACTTGCGACGAAGAGGTTATAGATTTTTTGAAGAAGGACGGTATTGAATGCCAATCTAAATTTCAAGGTATAGCTTCAATACAAGAATACCTAGAAGAAAACTCAGATGTTGCCGAAAGCCTGAAAAACTTTGTAAAAGAAAAAATTCTTTCACAGTGATATTTACATCAATAAATGGAAGAACTCAAAAAATGAGGAACCCAACCAAGTATTTAATTAAGTGGGATAAAAAATGCAGAAGCAAAATACAAAAAAGAGTAAAAGATTTATTATTTGATCATTGGAGTGGGGATGTTGTTTTCGAAGAATTTCCTGTATTAGGATCTAGAATGACCATTGACTTTTTTAACGCAAATAAAAGATTGGCAATAGAGGTTGATGGAGGTCAACACTATAAATACAATAAATTTTTTCACTCAAACAACAGACTCAATTTTCTAGAACAACTAAAACGAGATGAAAAAAAAGAAAACTTTTGCGAAATGAATAAAATAACTTTAGTTAGAATAATAGAATCTGACGAGTTAAATTGCGAACTATTAAAAAAACTTAAAATAATATGATTAACCCTCAAAAAACTGCAGAAGGGCTACCAACAAGCTTAGTGACTAGACTTTATGATTGCACTGGATCATGTTCAGACGGAACTAAGGGTTTTCTTTTATTTTTTATAAACGAAGATGGAAACCCATCAATACATACCCAAACAAGCAATGGTTGTGTTGATATGGCTCTTCATAAATTAATTGAAGTATACATATCTCAACCGACACAAAAAACAAAAACAGACCAATGAAAAAAATAGTATTTATAATTTATTTAATAACATCTTCAAGTTTATTCGCATCAGATGATATGTATAAAAAAATAGGCAAAGTTGTTAGTTCGACTGTCGATTCTCATGGCTATAAACATGAGACAAGAATAGCTTCGGTTTATGTTGACAAATACGGCAAAAAGAGGTATAACTACCAAAGCTTCAAAACTGACAGGATAACAATACCCAAAAAACAGAGATGGAGATACAACAAATGTTCGGACAAAGCTCGAATAATTAGCTACTACCATAAAGGTAAGAGATACTATACATACTATAACAAATAATGATTTTTTCATACGAAATAGAAAAGAAGGTTTTAAGTGGTTTACTTCAACATCCAAACAAGTGGGGTGAAATATCCTGTTTCCTGTGTGACAGGGATTTTTACAGCGAAGATTCAAAGGTTAATATATCAATATTTAAGCTGATAAGAAACGCTTTAGATAATGCTGAAGTTATTGACGAGACAATTCTCATACAAAGACTGGATCAACTAAAAGTATCTTTTCCAGACAGCATTGACGTTTCAGAATACATTTTCTCTTTAGCTTTCTTTAAGGTTTCTGAAGACATATTCTTATCTTCAATTAGAGAGCTTAAAAAATTTACAGCTAGGAGAGAAATTTATGAATCATGCAAAGACGTTGCTTCTTTTGTTAAGAAAGCTGACCCAAGCTTGAAGTATAGCGAGATAGTCGATCGTGCTGATAAATTATATAACGACAGCATTCAAAATTTTGAGATATCAGACTCTGGACCAGTAAACTTATTCGAGATCATGGAAGATGTGATTGAAGAAAGGGGCAACAATCCAGTGGAAGAGTTTGGTTTAATGGGTCCTCATCAGAGGGTTAATGACCTTTATGGTTCCTTACTTCTTGCTGGTAACATTTCTGTTATAGTAGCTCGTTCTGGTGTCGGAAAAACTCAATTTGTTATGGACTACACGACAAGAGTTTCTGCAGAGACTGGAGTCCCAGTTCTTCATTTTGATAATGGGGAAATGAGTGAGGAGGAACTTATATTTAGGCAATGTTCTGCTATGACAGGTATACCTATGTGGTTACTCCAAACAGGAAAGTGGAGGACATCTAGCTATAAGGATTTTTCTCCAGAGCAAGTAGTCGCAAAAGTTAGGTCAGCTTGGGATAAAATAAAAAACATGGAATTTTATTACGAGAATGTCGCTGGCATGTCTCCAGAAGAAATGTGTTCATTCTTAAAAAGATTTTATTATTCTAAAATAGGCAGAGGCAACCCACTTATTTTTAGCTTTGATTATATTAAAAGTGATTATGGTAATCTAGGTAAAGCAGATGGTTGGCAACAAGTCGGTAAAATGGTGGATCAATTCAAGCAGACAATCCATAAAGAATTAAAATTCGATGGAAAGTCAGTCGTTTCAATGATGACATCAGTCCAATCTAACAGGCTGGGGATAACAAACAATAGACAACCAGAAAACATTGTCGACGATGAAAGCGTTGTTTCTCTATCCGATAACATAACACAATTTTGTTCTCATCTCTTCTTATTACGCAAGAAAGTAGCAGAAGAAATTCACGAAGAAGGAGAGAGATTTGGCACCCACAAGTTGGTAAATTTAAAATCAAGACACTTGGGCAAGAATGCACTTAGGGCTATAAATCCAGTTCAAATGCCTGATGGTTCAAACAAGAATAATTTTATTAACCTTAATATAGAAAACTTTAGAATTGAAGAAAGAGGTGATTTGCAAGACTTGGTTGACTCAATTAACCATCGAGATGTTAGGGTTGAACAAAGCGGTGAAATAAATGACTCCAGCGATATACCAGCAATTCTCTCAACATGATTGAATATAAGAAAATTTTAGAAGAGCTTGGATATCGCTTAAAAGATCATGGATTATACTGGCGTACAAATGCTGTGTATAGATCTGGTAATAATGGTTCAGCTTTACAGATTTACAAAGACACTGGTGTATGGAAGGATTATGTCGAAGATAGCTTATTTTTACCTTTCGAAGCTCTAGTTGAAAAAACATTAGGTACAAAGGATGGATCAGTAATTAAATCTTATTTAAATAATAATGACCCATCAGAAACATACAAACCAGCATCAAGAAAATTATTGAAAGAAGAAAAAACATATTCGCAAGACTCTTTGTCTAGGCTACTACCTCATTACGATTTTTACCTTGACAAAGGCATATCTAAATCCACTATAGAGGAATTTAAATGCGGTCTAGCAATGTCGAACAAAATGTATCAACGTTTAGTTTTTCCAATACTTAGAGAAGATGGGAAGATACACGGCTTTTCTGGAAGAAAGGTTACAGAAGATGAGAAGCCAAAGTGGCTTCATTCTGGGAGGTGTTCAGATTGGTTTTATCCATATCACACAACATCAGGCACAAAAAAAGCCATAGAAGAATCTAATTCTGTTCATATTGTAGAGTCAATTGGTGATTGTATATCTTTATATGACAACGGAGTAAAAAATGTTTTGGTATCCTTTGGCTTAAACGTTTCACCTAAGTTTATATCTAGACTGAGTAGCCTTAGGGTTGATAAGATATTTGTTTCGTTTAACAATGATTTCAACTCAGAAAAGAATAGGGGTTTTGAGGGCGCAATTAAATCTGTATTTAAGTTGATTCAAAGCTTAGATTTCAAGAAAATATATTTCTCCCCGCCTTCGACTAATGACTTTGGAGACATGACAGAAAAAGATATTAAAACTTACATGACTCATTGTAAAAATATGGAGCACAAATCTTCTTCTTCTGATATCTTATCTATAGCTACAGAAATGGAAGCTAAAGGCGTAAACAAGTCTTTTACTGCAAGTTTAAAAAAATACAAAAAAACATACGATTTTAATTATGGAAACATCTAACAAACCATTATCAGCCTCAAGAATAAAAACGTTACAAACTTGTTCTTGGCAGTATTGGAGCAAATATCATCTACGCTTGCCTGATAAATCTAACCACGGATCTTTACGTGGTACTATATGTCACGCAGTCTTTGAGTTGCTCGGAGATCCCAAGCATAGGCATCACTATACAAAAATTGTCAAGAAGCAAAACATACAGGCATCTCCAGCTATTGACAGGATGGTTTTAGCTTATGCTAAAAAATACGAAATTGATGATTTTGAAAACCTAGACCTTGTAAACGAAATGATACTTGAAGGTTTAAATTACGATTTTTTTGGCGATAAAGATGGGAAACCTACCAAAAGTATCTCGGAAGAAAAGTTTGATATATGTGTAGAAGAGGACGAAAAATCTTATAGGATTCTTGGCTTTATTGATAAATTGTATTTGTTTAAAAGAAAGAAGACGGCTCTTATAAGAGACTTCAAAACTTCAAAAGCTATTTTCTCAGGCAAAGAGTATGATGATAATATACAGGACTTAATGTATTGTTTGGCTATTAAACACCTTTACCCTGAATATATAAAAAGAAAAATGGAGTTTCTTTTTCTTAAATTTGATTGTAATAACGAGGGTTTGTTACAGATGGAAGAGATTGATACAGATGAGCTTGAAGGCTTCGAGTACTTTCTAACAGAAGTTCAAAAAACGATAAACAACTTTAACGAAGAGACGGCAAAAAGTAATCTTGCAAAAGATATGGGCTTTCCCAAAAAAGAAGATGGATTTGCTGGAAAGATTGTTTGCGGTTTTGCTGATTATGCTGGTAAACTAAAAAAAGATGGAACCCCAATGTGGCATTGTCCTTTTAAGTTTGCTTTTGATTATTACCACCTTCTTGATGAGGATGGAAACTACTTATCTTCTGCTTACGACAAAGAAACTCTTGAAGAACGTTTAGAAGATGGGTTTGGGTCTAAGATTAAAAAACTCAGGTATAAAGGTTGCCCAGCTTTTAGGGTTGACAACGTCAGCAACTTATTATAAGATGGTGAATCATGATACCATTATTTAAAACTCATTACAGTATAGGTAAGTCAATACTTACGGCTGAATCTATTTTGAACATAGCTAAAGATAATAACTTAAAAGAAGTTGTTGTTGTTGAGGATTCTTTCTATGGATTTAGATCTTTAAACAAGACATTTAAAGAAGAAAATATAAAATTCATTTTTGGGATTAGACTGCCCGTTGTTCAGAATCATAACGATTCTGAATCCAGACCAAGTAAGCTTATATTTTTTGCTAAAAACAACAACGGTGTCAAAAAAATAAAAAAGCTCTATACAGACGCTTTTACAAGCGATTATAAATCAGTGTCTATTTCAGATTATGATATTGATTTTTTTAAAGACGTTAAAGTTTCTGTTCCTTTTTATGATTCTTACATTTATGAAAACCTATTTCATTTTGGTATGTCTTCTATAGATTTGTCTTCAATAGATCATTCATTTTTCGTAGAAGATAACGACCACCCGTTTGACTTTCAAATAAAAAGAGCTATAGAAGGCTTAAGTGAGAATACCTTAAAGGTTAAGAGTATTTACTATGAGAAAAAAGAGGATTTCCATGCCTTTCAGATGTACAAGTCAGTTTGTTCTCGCAAGCAAGGTAGACCACCCACTTTTAGTAATCCAAATATAAATCACTTTTGTTCAGAAGAGTTTTGTTGGGAGTCTTACTTAGAAAGAAATTAAAATGAAGAAAGTAGCTTTTGTTGGTCACTGCCATTGCTTTGGTTTTGCTTACTATTTTAGTAAGCTATTTCCAGATGTTGAGGTTGCTTGCATCTTACCTAAAATTTACAGAAAAGATAAATGGTATAGCTTTGTGCCAAAATCTTTGCTAATAGAAAATTTAATAATAGAAGATTTTCATGAAGCAACTCGCTATTTAAAAGATTGTGACCATGTATTTACTGCGAATATAGGAGAGCCAGAATGTTCTCTTTACACAACTGATATAATTAGAGATTACTTAAATAAAAATGCAAAACTAATAATAATTACTGGCATTATGTGGAATAAATCTGACACAATTAGGAAACTACGTCTTTTGGAACACTCTGCTAAATTTAAAAATAGAAATATTCACATGTCAGAACAAATCGATTTTGATTCTTTTTTTGGTTTGTGGAACATTGTTAATAAATTTCCAAGAAGTAAGATTATGCAGGACTATGACGAAAGTTTAAACCCAACCTCAAGTTGGTGTACGCCCTTGTTTTATTTAGAATCATTGAGAGAGTTTTGTCAAGTCTACAACAAGCCGTTTTTTGACCAAGAGACTTATAATTCCTTGGTTGACAATATCTTTCCATACAACCATAAGTGTTTAAATTAGTAAAAAACCGTGGTTAATTTTTATACATAATGTCTCTTGACTTAATGTATTTTCTTGCTATTATTTGGTTAGCAAGATGCTTAAATACAATCAAAAATATATAGTATTCGATACTGAAACAGAAGGTCTAAACTTACACTCTTCCAAGCCTTGGCAGGTCGCTTGGATAGTATGTCAAGGTGAAAGGGTAATCGAAACACACAACAGGTTTGTTGATTTTCCAGATTTAGATGTTCCAGATATAGTAAAAAAACTAACAGGTTTTTCTTGGTCGACTTATAATGAAAAAAAGGAACCGCTGGAAGATGTTTGGTCTGATTTTAAAAGCTACCTTTATGATCCTCAATATAAGATAGTTGGTCAGAACTTATTAGGTTTTGATGTCTACATGGTCTCTGAAATGCAAAGAATACTGGGTGAAAAACCAGATTACTCTTATATGGAAAGAATTTATGACACTCGTCCTTTAGGTAAGGCTTATAGAGAAAACATAGACAAACCTAAAGGAGACATGCTTAGTTGGCAATATAAAATGATGCATGATAGAAGCTTAAAAGCCAAAGTTTCACAACTACAATTACTCAAGTTTTTCGACATCGATTTTGATGAAGCGAAGCTTCATGACGCTCTTTATGATATACAAATGTGCTACAAGGTTTTTTCTTCAATAAAGAAAGGAATGAATTTATGATTTTTGATGATTTTTCTGATTATGACGACTGTGAGCCAGCTGGGGTTGAACTCCCGCACACTCCAGTAGATAGCAAGGTTTTAGCTGGTTTGGGATTAAGTGATGACAGCTCAAACAAAGAAATAATGTTCGAACTTGCTCGCAAAGGTCTTCGTGATAAAGGTATTAGTAAATTCGATAATAAAAAGGTTTACTACGATAGAACTAAAAAGGAGTTAGAGACCCTTGATGAATTAGGATTTACAGACTACATACTTTTAAATTGGGACATCTTAAATTATTGCCATGATAATGACATACCAGTTGGTGCTGGTAGGGGTAGTGCTGCTGGTTCCTTAGTTTTATTCTTATTGGGTGTAACCAACATCGACCCAATACCTCATGATTTATTTTTTGAAAGATTTGTTTCCAAAAGTAGAGCAAAGAAAGTTTTTGACAAGCGTGGCAAAGAATTTCTAGTGGGTAGTTTGCTTCCAGATGTTGACTCAGATATATCTTACGAAAAAAGACAACAGGTAATTAACTATATCGAAAAAGTTCACAAAGGTAAAACGGCAAAAATATTAACATTCAATACATTCAGTTCTAAGCTCTGTATAAGAGAATGCGTAAAATATTTTAATAACGCCAAAGAAGAGGAGGCTGGTAGAATCAGCGACATGATTCCGAAGATGCACGGCAAAGTTTCACTCCTTAAGGATGCCAGAGAGGAGAACCAAAAGTTTATGGAGTGGTCTGTTGACCACCGAGAAACTTTCGAAAACGCTTTAAAGATTCAAGGTTTAAATAAAAACTCTGGAGTTCATCCGTCTGGTATTGCCATATGTTCTCAAAGCATAGGCGATGTTGTTCCCCTACAGAAAACAAAAGACGGAGATTTAGTTACAGCTTATGACATGAACGATGTAGCGGACCTGATGGTAAAGTTTGATATTTTAGGACTAAGAACTTTGACAATTGCTCATAAAGCTTGCGAAAAAATAGGTATAAATTTTGAAGACGTAGATGAGAATGATAGCTCAATTTATGAAACACTTCAAAATTTCAATTATCCAGTTGGTCTTTTTCAAATTTCTGCAGAAACTAACTTCAGGGTTTGTCAGCAAGTCAAGCCCTGCAACTTAGACGAATTATCTGATGTTGTAGCTCTTGCAAGACCAGGGGCCTTACAATTCACTGATGATTATATTAACCAAAAACATTCGCCAACAGAGCTAAACCTACACGACGAACTAGACAAGATATTATCTTGGTCTAAAAATGTTATACTTTATCAGGAGCAGTTGATGCAAATCGCCAACAAAGTGTTTGGTTTGACTTTAGATGAGGCTGAAACTCTTCGCAGGATAGTCGGAAAAAAGAAAGCTGACCAAATGGCTGAGTGGAAAGATAGGGTTTACGAGTCTGGTGCTAATAATGGTATTAGCGATGCTATTTGTGATTTTTATTGGGGAGCCTTACAGGCTTCGGCTGATTATTCTTTTAATAAGTCTCATAGTTTTGCTTATGCTAACTTAGCTGCTAAAACAGTTTATTTAAAATATAATTATCCAAAAGAGTTTTTCTTGAGTGTTCTTGAGTGCTCTGAGTTCGAACCCGAACCCCTTAATACAATAAATGATGTTAACGAAGAACTATCTTCATTTGGTATTAAATTACTTCCACCAAGTTTATTTAAGTCTGGTATAAATTTTCAAATTGAAGGTAAAAATATCCGTTATGGTTTGAATAGCATAAAGGGGATATCTCAAAAAGCTTTAGAAAGCCTTGTTGACTTTAGAGGTTGTGAATTTAATAATAAGTATGAAGTTTTTTCTGCTGCCAAACAATGTAAAATAAACATATCAGTATTGTCAGCCCTAATTCAAGCTGGAACAATGGAAGAAGAACGAAGTAGTCGGAGTAGATTAGTTCTTGAAGCTCAGGCTTTTAATTTACTTACAGACAGAGAGAAAAGAAATTTTGTTAAAATAGGTGATCGATTTGGTTACGATATTTTAAATTCAATATCAGAAGTGGTTACTAAATTAGTTGTTGGAGATGACAATAGACCAATAATGTCCGAGAAAAGATTTGGGACATTTAAAAGCAAGTTTTTAAAATATAGAGTTATATATAATGAAAACACAAAACATGAAAAGTTTACAAACTGGTGGTATGAAAATAGCTTGTTGGGTTATTCTTATTCTTATTCTTTAAGAGAATGCTTTGAAGACGATTACGGCATGCTTAATTCCTTGAGAGATGCTTCTGATTTATCAAATACAGATAATTTTAAATGTGTATGTCAGGTTAAAGATTTTTTTGTTAGGATATCATTGAGTGGTAATAAATACATGATAGTTGATGTTTCTGACAACACAGCATCAACAAAACTTTTATTGATGGATAATTCCAGAGAAGATAAGTTGACAAACTTTTTAGAACATAGTAAGCTCAAGAAAGACGATATTGTAGTTGTTAACGCCACCAAAAGCGATGGAGATTCTAGCTTCATAAACACAATTAAAATAATTGACACTAAAATACTAATGAAACTTAGAGACATAAAAAAGAAATGAATATAAACGCCTTTACTCCTCAGATACAATCCGTTCTGCAAGAAGCTGAGAATACCGCAATAAAAATGCATCGTCACTGTGTTGATATGGACTTATTTTTTGATAACTTCTTAGACAATTTAAGTTTGTCTTGTCAGAATATACTCGAAGACAACAATTTAAAACAATCTTTATATAATGCAAGTGATGAGGTCATTTCCAAGAAAAAGAAAACAAAGAATTGTTCATCTAATCACTGCAAAGACTTGGTACAATTTTTTAACAACTGTTGCGAATCAGCAAGTGAAATGTTTGGTCTTGACTATGTTCCCCCAGAAATTGTTTTTCTTAATTTTTTAGATATAGACTTAGCCCCCAAAGCTGTAAGTTCTGTAATATTAAAAGATAAAGATTTAGTTGATAAATTAATAACAGAAATAACATTTTCTTTAAGCGATGTTGATATATCTATGCTCTCATTACTTGAAGAGGAGATAAGTAATAGTTTGCTAACTGCAAATAACGAATCGAAAAAACTAGAAATGTTTAAAGATAATGAAGTGCTTTCTCAATTTGCAGAAAACTTAAACATAAAAGCTTCCAATAATAAATTTGATAAAATTGTTGATTTTGATGATAAAATTTCAGAAATAGCTACTATATTATGTAGGAAAAAGAAGCCTAATGTAATTTTAGTTGGCACCGCTGGAACTGGTAAAACATCTTTAGTGGAGGGTCTTGTAAATAAAATAGTTAATGGAGAAGCCCCAGAGCTTCTTTCTGATAAAGTTATTTATTCCGTAAGTTTGTCTAGCATGGTTGCAGGAACAACCTATAGAGGGCAGTTCGAGCAACGTCTAGAAGAATTCGTCAATGAAGCTAAAAAATATGATAACGTTGTATTATTTATAGACGAGATTCATACCCTTGTTGGTGCAGGTGGTTCTGGGGGCTCTAACGAGTCTCTCGAGGCTTCTAACATATTAAAGCCAGAATTAGCAAGGGGTACTATTAGTTGCATTGGAGCTACTACAATAAAAGAGTATAACGCTACTATTAAAAAGGATAGCGCCTTAGACAGGAGATTTGAAAGAGTTATAGTGAGAGAACCTTCTAAATTTCAAATGAAAAAAATATTACCAACAATAATGTCTCACTACGAAGATTTCCATAATGTTAAGTACTCTACCGAGTTTACTGAAAATGTTATAGAATATTGTGAAAAATTCAGCCCCAACAAGCACTATCCAGATAAAGCTGTTGATGTTGTTGACCACTGTGGAGCTCAAGCTAAGGTTTCTTATTTTGGATTAATCTCGGAAAAAAATAACGATGTTCCTTTGGTCGAGCTTAATCATCTATCATCTTTCTTCTCTAGAAAAGAAAGCCCTTTATCAGATATTTCGCGTTTAGACGAAATGTTTTTTGATTTAGGTAAAAAATTTGCTGGTCACAATAAATTAATAAACCAATTAAAAGAAAAAATAATAATTTCAAATTACAATATAAGTTCAAATGGTCTTAGCCCTAGCGTTTTTTGTATTAACGGAGGAGCGAAAAGAGGAAAAACACATCTTATGTCGACTTTCAAAGAAAACTTTGAGCGTTCTGGGGCTAACGTATTAAAATATAATGGAATTCATTTTTCAGACCCCTATTCAATTAATAAAATAGTATCAGTCGAAAATGGAGCTTCTTCATTGTGTCAAAAAATATTAATGTATCCTAATAGTATTATCATTATTGATGACTTTGATTGTATACACCAATCATCTTTGGCTTTGTTTGCTCAGATATTTAAAGATGGCAAACTAGAACTCGAAAACGGAGATTGTGCAGACTTTTCTCATTGCCGTTTCTTTATAACAAGCAAAATACTTTCTGAGAACAAACTTGGCTTTGGTAGTTCCGAAGAAAACCAAAAGTCAGCCATAATACCAGAGCTTGCATCCAAGTTCAGCGCCAACCTCTTTCTTCATGGTTTGAATGAGAAAGCTCTTCGCAGAGTCTTGTGGAACAAACTCAACAGAATAAAAAGTGGTCTATCAGTAAAGAGTGTTGACCTTGATTTTAATTTTGATTTTATTAAAAAATTTACAAGAGCCCAATCTAAAAGCAAACCAAAAATTGAGAGCTTGTCTGAATCCTTTGATTCCAAGATTAACAAATATGTTCAAAACAGGCTAATTAAGGGTGACAAAAAAATAAAGCTAAAAAACATCAAATAAGTCATTGACAAATATACCATTTCAGACTATAATGACATTTATGAAAGCAACAACAAAACAACAACGTTCCGCCCTCAAATCAATCACCAATTCAAAAGGTCGTTTTTTCGGGCTGTATACAAACCAAGGTAGTGTTCATAACGCCCAGTTTATTGGGCAAACGGATAACTACATTACAGTTTATGATCGCAACCTAGGTCGTAATATCAAGCTAGCTAAGACTAGTGTTAAGTCTGTTAATATTGGGTAGACATGAGCGGCAGAAGATCTAAATATCTAAGAAAAATTCTTGGCATTGAAATCAATGACACTAACTCAATTTCTAGACGAGTTTATCGTAGAGTTAAAAAGAAATATACAAAACTAAACAAAAACGAAAAATCAAAATTCAAAATTAAAGATTATGTTTGACGAAGAAACAACAACACAACCAGCTGAAAAAAAAGCTGAAAACAAATGGACCGAGCGTGAGCTTGGAGCGCTTTGGCGAGTAGACGGAAAAAACCAGTCTTTTTATTCTGGCAATATCAAGGTAAACGGAGATGAGTACAAGATTGTATGCTTCCCTAATAAACACAAGGAGGAGGGTTCTAATCAGCCAGATATTCGGATCTACAAAAGTGAAGAACAATAAAACGAGTTATGTCAGAAGAAAAAGATATTGAAAACGAAAAAGTCGAAGAGCTTAAAGCTAAGATACACGAAGGTTTAGTAGCTTCTCTTTCTTTTGCTGAAGTCGTTCAAGTAATGAATGGTATGCTGGTAAAGGAATCTCAACAAAGGGTTGAGAACATGTCTGAAGATGAATTGAGCCAAGCTATTAGCGAGCTCGAACAGACTGCATCAGAAAATACTACTGCTTAATTAAACAAAAAGCCCCCAAGCAACAATTCTTGGGGGCTTTTTTAAAAAACAGGTGTAATAATTTCAAATGGAATACGATTTTTCAAAACAAGCAAGAGATTTTTTAGAAACTCAATCAGCTAAAAGATCTGGTCCTAAAAGCTCATCACAAACTGCTTCTAAACCTAGCGAGAAAAAAAGTGGCTCAGATAAAAACGAAAAAGGAAGCGCTGGTAAAAAAGGCGAGAAGATAACTTTTTCTGAAAAAGTCGAACAGTCTTTGAAAAACAAAGTCAAAGAGCATAACGATAAGCAATCTAAAAAAGTAACCCTATCTCAATTAAAAAAGATTTACAGAAGAGGTGCTGGGGCATTTAGTTCTAGTCACAGACCAAATAAAACTAGAGGTCAGTGGGCTATGGCTAGGGTTAATATGTTTTTGAAAATGATGAAAGGAGATAAGGTTAAAGACTCTTATCGTAAAGCAGATCAAGATGTGGCTAAAGCTAGTGAAGACTATTATGTTGAGAAGGAGGGCGAGGCATTTATCTTCTTTGAAGAGATAGATTTTGCTCTTGCTCGTTTAGACTTAGTTAGAGTTGATGCTTTGGAAGAATCAAACTCAGAAGCAGAGGACTTAGAATATTCTGAAGCTGAAAAGAAAACTTTAAACAAACCTTTCAGACTTAAAGGTGGAAAGAAAAAGTTTGGAGTTTATGTTAAAAATCCTAAAACAGGTAATATAATAATGGTTAAATTTGGCGACCCAAATATGGAAATCAAAAGAGACAACCCTGATCGTCGTCGCAGCTTTAGGGCTAGACATAAGTGTGATACAGCTAAGGATAAAACATCTCCTCGTTATTGGTCTTGTAAAATGTGGAGCAAAAAGCCCGTGAATAAATCTGTATCTTCTGAAGCTCTTGAGTGGGATGAAGAAGAGGTGTTAAGTGAGTGGGGCTGGGATGAGTCATCTGTTATAGAAAACGAAGACTATTTCAAAGGCTACGATCACTTAAAAGACTGTAAGGTAGTTGAAGACCTAGAATTTTAATTTTTCATGAGTAAATTTGTAAAACCAAAGATTAGTTCTCACATTAAAGAGGGTAAGCCTTGCTATAAAGCTTCTTATTCAGATGATAATGGTGATGTATATGAACTTTATTCTAATTCAGCCGATAACGCAATAAGAGATTGGTTTTCTAAGTTTGGAAGACTGCTCAACGTTGAAAAACAAAAGGGCTGATGTTAATTTTATTTTAAACCCGTGCGGTTTATTTTGTTGACAATTCTAAAAATTCTTCATATAATACCAATATGATGAATTCATACGAGACCATTAATATTAAAATAAGCATTGATGATATTTTCGAATATGCAGTTGGCAATTCCGTTTTTTGCCCTATAGAGAGACAAATAGATTCTGAGAGGTACGCCACTTACGACCCTTTTATTTACGACTCTATTGAAAAGAGAATGATAGATCAGGACCCTTTTTATAAATATTTTTCTGAGCAAGTTTCCAAACTAAGGAGCTTATCTAGCGATATGAGTGCAGAGGAAGTTTATAGAGTCTGCGAAGAACTAGAGGAAATCGCACCGAGAACAATAAAACTTTAATTTCTTTATTGAACCTGCGGATCTATTATAACCTTAAGGAGAGTGACCTATGTCCATTCTTAGTGCTGGCACACCATGACCTATAACAGCTAAGTTCCTGAAGGAGGATGGACCCCCCAAAGTTATTATAAAGTTCGATTTTGTCAGGATCATCATGTCTATGGCTGCATCTTCTTGGGATATTAAATCTCTATTCATATAGTCTCCATTTGACTTCGGTCTTGACGAATGCCATATTTTAAATTTAGAATTTTCAATTAAATAATTAAACACTTCTTTGTTGTCTGTAGACAGGAAAACATCTTCAATTTTAAAATTGACTATCTGATTTATCATCTCGGGAGCTGGAGCTCTTGTTTGCCAATTACCTCTTACGTGTATAGATGTAAAATTATTTCTCTTCGGCATTCTATCCTCTAAAGATTGTTTTAGTTTTATTTTTTGAGCACACTCCTTGTAAAGCTGCCAATATTCGTCGGTGAAGCCTTTATCTAACCATTTCAAATGTTTCTGTAGACATCGTTTAACGCTAAAATCCCAACCAGTGAAAGTCTCATCTTCATCAATATTTCTTGCATAGCTTGGGTCGATTAAATCCAAACCTTCTATAGGCTTATATAATTGTTCAAAACTTGCTCTACATCCAAAAGTAGGTTCCCAAAGCAAAAGTGGTTTCATATTATTTATTTTAGATATAGCATATCCAGAACAAATTGTTGTCAACCTATTACCTAATCCATTTTTTTTAATTCCGCAATTTAAAATAATTTCTTTCATTTTTTATTTCAATGCATAAAGATACCTTCCATTTAAACAGTTAATTTCTTTATAGTTGTTTTTTTCTAACCATAAATCTATTTCTTTTTCATGTTTAGTTTTTTTTGTTTGTATTATTTTTGGCTTACTTATTAAACTCTCCAATACATTAAACTCTTGACCTTCGGAGTTTATACTTAGTAAGTCGATTTTTTCATTGTCAAAAACCACAAAAGGAAAACATTTTATGTATTGATTATCTTTCGTCAACTTTCTATCTATTTTTTTTGCATTCTTAGTTAAACTCATTTTAACCAAATCATTATCTAAGCTGGACTCATTTTTTTTGTTTTTCAAAAAGAACCCGTCAGTCTCATATAAACCTATCGCTGCATTGCACAAGCTTCCCTCGAACCTTTTTTGAGTCATGCCAAAAACCTCTATATTTGGTTCTATATAAATTTTATTTTTTGCTTTTATATTTTGTATCTCTGAATTCAACCCAACGCCTACCTCGCAAGCCGTATCTATATCTAAATTATATTCTTCACAATATTTTGATATTTGATCTTTTACTATATTGGTATCATATTTTAAGCCTATAAAGTCTTTACCATTGTCTTTCTCAAATCTTGTAGCTACTTCAAATCTGTTGTTTAAATACTTTATAGTTTCTTTTGTGAAGTTCCCATCACTATAGTTTATATAATATAGGTGATCTTTATCTTTTTCAGCTATGTTGACTGCAGAATTAGCTATTACTTTTCTTAAATGATCAACACAATTCATTCTTCTTGGCCAGTCTAATTTACTTAATATCCAAGTTTCAAATGGCTTCTTATTTGTCATTTCTCCACGTATATCTCCAAGATCATTTCTGGACTCTTGTATAATATCATAATTATACCAGTAAGGTCCATGAGGGGTAGAATAATCCCAAGCTTTTATACCTTCAACGGAGAGATTTGCTCCTATTTCTTTTAACCATCTACCCCAAACAGAATCAGGAGTATGGTTGAAACTTTTGCATGGAGTTATTTTCATCTCCTCTTCGCTGTTTTTTCTTGTTAGACAGCAATCATCATAAAACCAAAAAAATCCCTTAGGGTTCTTTTTAGAAGCTAGATAAACACATTCCTTTAAATCAGCATTTGTTTCTATTAACTCAACACCATGTAACCAATCTGGTATTTTTCTTCCAATTATTTGTACTTTGTATTTTCCTTTAAAATATTTATTTATACTCCTCAAGGCATACCTTAACTCAGTATCGTTGCCATCTTTTCCTCCGCCATGATGAAGTGGTATTACTATTTTAGTAATATTCATTTTTAATAAATTTAAGAAGAAACCGTTACCGTTAAATTTGCCCCAGAATATATTCCTCTGACATCGCACGGATCATCACTACCAAAAAACTCTTCTGCTTGACTCCACGTATTTGAGGCTCCCATGAAATACCACAAACCCTTATCGTTATCCCAATCTAAAATAAACTGGAAGTATTCTTCTTCTGGATCACTTTCATTAACGCTTGTTTTGGAATAGCTGCAGTCTTGCCTTATTTCGTGCCAGCCATCCCAAGGTTGCCCAGAAGAAATTAATATTCGCTGTTGGTTGCAACAGGCGACTTGTGATAAGCTAACGCTAGGCAGTGAAAACATATTCATATAAACAGAAGAAGAAGAAGGAGTATAGCTCGAAGAGGAACTGGAAGCAGAACTGGAAGCAGAACTAGAAGCAGAGCTAGAAGCAGAGCTAGAAGCAGAACTAGAAGCGGAGCTAGAACCAGAGCTAGAACTAGAGCTAGAGAGGCTACTAGAGCTTTTTGATGATCCGTGATGATTTGCCATATCTGAAACTCTATTATTTGTCTCTCAAATATTCATCTTCCTCTTTAAAGTGGTCCATGAAGTTTAGCATTCTCTCATTTGCTAAAAAGTCATCTTCCGATTTTTGTTCGAACTTTAAATCTAGAAATCCTTTTCTTATACCAGTTATTTTGACTACTATTCTATTTGGTCTATTCCAAGGGAATAATGAAGAATTGACTTTAATACTTGCGTTGTCATCTATACTTAAACCTACAGCACAAGGTTTATCTGTTGAATAACCTATTATTTCCAATGTACCTTTTTCACAAACCGATCTGAATTTTTGGCAAGTTTCCACACTCCAGTTTTTCTTATATTTTGGTCTTTCTATAATAACAACATCTTCAAACCTAACATCTGGAGCTTCCATACAGTAAAGCGCGGCAAACCCACTCTTGTACCAGTTGACGGGGACTATACATGATTTAGAGCTGGAAGAAGAACCACCACTTGATGATGATGATGATGGACATTCTTCTACACTAAGCACAATTTCGGAATCACCATCTTCTACTAAAACTCTATATTTCATTTCCCCACTACATTCACCCCCAGCAATAGCCTTGATCCCTAGAACAGGATTGTCGCCAGTATAACTCGCATAATCTAATATGGCAGCATTATTATCCCCCTGACTCGACAGTTGTTTGAATTTTCTACCCCAAAATTGTATATTATCTCTTATGTAAAATTCGTCAATACTCGCCCCCTTCATCTTTAAAACCTTAAAGCCGAATTCTGTCATTCCATCTGCACTACTCTCCCATTCTCCTCCGCAAGAAAATTCTGCTTTATCATTTGTTGGCTCCTCCTCTTCTTCTAATTTAGCGCTTTCTATTTTGCCGTATTCATCTTCTGTTTTAATTAGAACACAAAATGTTTTTTCTTCTGTTTTGGCAATAGTGTATACCTCACCCTCCATATTTTCGATTGCAATCGGCTGGTTTCTTGATTCAACAGACCTACAGTCAAGGACATAAGCTTGAGTAAGACCAAATGTTATTTCTGTTCCGTCATTACTAATTATATAAGGCTCGAACGGGAAAGCTAATGTTATTGGATCGTTTGATCCTCTTAGATTGCTGATGTTGTTAACAGATAATTCCATATTATATTTCCTTTATATTTATAATTTCTCCTCTTTCGTCATAAAAATACAAATTATCAAAATCAGAGAAATTTATATAATTTACTTGCTTTATTCTTTTCTCTACAGCAGTTGAAGCTAAACTATAAAAATATTTTCTACCACCAGATCTTATGGTGCCATCTGGGTATAAAAATTCTTTTTCTGCAAAATAACAATCTTTCATTTTGGTACCAGACCATACTTCTATGTAAGCAAATTCGTTATCAAAATCATGCTTTTTGGTTTCTAATTTTATTGTTTTTTTAAGTACAGTTTTCATTTTCTTTTCTTTTCTGTATAAACATAGCTTTTGCTAGTATCATGTAGTTAACTACATCTTCACATGCATCATACACACTTTCATCGCTAACTTTTAATTCGCCGTCTTCTGTAAAGCTTCTTATCCTTTGTATCTTATCCATGACTCGCATCATTATCCCTAAAATTGGGTCTACACCTAATATTTTAGAGCTTTTGAAGTTGGCAAATATATCACTGCTCTTTTCTCCACCAGTATAGTCGGAGTTTTTCTTGAGCATGATTTCTAGACATTTTTTTGAAGTTTCTTCGTGTATTTTTTTTAGTTCTTTTAAATCCATATAACAATTATAACATAAAAATAACTGTATTCAACAATAATATACACTGATTTTTAATTTCCAGTTCTCCAAATATAATACCTCATATTTCTTCTGATGCATTGTTTAAAGAGCGAATTTTAGTTTGATTAATTGCAAATTATTTTTTAAACAAAAACAATAAAATATATTAAATGCCAGCGTCGTTTATGTTCCCATATAGTATGTGGCTGTGTATAAGATTTATATGACAGATTCATCTACACAGACAAGCCTATTAAAGACTATAGGAGCCCTTGGAGCTATAAGAGTTTCCAGCGCTGATGAAACAATAACTGGAAGCTTTATGGCTATCCATGCACTTGCAGATACAACAATTTTAACTAATACAGAGGGTAATATAGATAACTTTGTAGGCACTGTTATTTCTACTGGAGACGTTATAGTCGGTGAATGGACTACTTTGAGGATTTCAGGAGAAGCCATCATATACAAGGGGTAAAAAATGAGATTTTTAAATTTATCTCTCAATTGCATACAAAGGCACATAAGATCAACAGTTTCTGTTATTTGCTGCGACTACCTTTGGCAGGATAATATATTATGGAAAGATAATTGCTCTTGGAGCGAATCATAAACAACAACACTAAATAAAAACAAATTTTTAAAAAATGTCTCAACAAAACTTTACACCAACTGGGGGCTCCACTCACTTAGACGCAAGAACCATTTATAACGCCAATGCTGATGATGCAGAATCTAGGTTGGCTATCTTGGAATCATCAACAGTTATAGCCTCTGACATAGACTCAGAGACAGCCCCAGACAATTATGTTTTAACAGCAGATGGAGCTGGTAACACAGCTTGGGAAGCTGGTGGAGGTGGAGGAGCGCTTTTTAATGTTGCTCTTGTTACTGGAGTTACACACACACAAGTAAACACCGATAGTCACCACTTATACGATGACACTCTTTTGGGAGATGACAATGGTGGCAGTGGTAGCGGTAGTGGTAGCGGTAGTGGCAGCGGTGGAAGTAGCGGACCCTGTATAGTTGTAGATCTATTACCTACAGCTCAACATATTGGAGTTACACATCATAAAAAAATAGGCGACTCCTGCGACATTCTACTTTTACCACCAAGTGGAGTTTTGTTCGATGGCTTGGAAAGTGATGGTCTTGTTAGCGGTTATTCTTTAACTTCGCAACATGAGTCAATATCAATATTTACTGACGGCACAGATTACTTTATACAATAATGAGTCACACACCAAAAGTTCCACCTATAGCAAAATCAACAGCAGAATTACCTTTAAATGCTGATGATGGAACTATTGCTTTTGATACATCCAAAGAAAAAACTGTAGTAATCAAGAACAATAGCGTAGAAGACATCTCTGGTGGAGATCCTAGTGTTGTAGGGACGCCATCAATTGTGTTTTTTCAAGGTGGTCGTGTAGAAACAGTACAAGGAGACTTTGTCGGACTGGACAAAATATATAATAATCCAACATTAGGAGACAAGGTTAATTATTTGGTTATAGGATCATCTTGCACAGAGATACAAAATCAATGTTTTTTATTTAACGCATTTGGAGAAGGAACTACAGGAGACTTTACACTGACTATACCACCAAATTTAAAGAAGATTGGAAATGGTTCTTTTAACAATATCGATGATGTGGCAACTACTTGCGGGATAAAATTAAAATTTACCGAAGGCTTAGAATATATTGGCTTATCTGGATTTTCTAATAATGAGAGAATAACAGGAGAAATAAAATTACCAGATAGTTTAACTTTTATTGGTGCTTTTGCTTTTTCACAAATAGGAAATGCTACAAACCCTATTAATAAATTTACATTTGGCTCTGGTCTTACGGCAATAAGCTGGAGATGTCTTGCATCTTCGTATATAACTGATATAGTAATACCAAACGGAGTAAAGACGCTCGAAAATTCATGCTTCATGAATATTACTGTATTAGCAAACCTTACAATACCTTCTAGTGTTGATAATATTGAAAACGAATTCATAGCTTATAGCTCCTCTCTTACATCACTGAACTGTTATGCCGTGAAAGAGGCTTTTGAAAGCCAATCTCTTTTAAACTCTTCTATCATAACTATTCACGCTAGAATAAACGATAGCTCATGGACTGCTGGCTCTGGTCAAACAATTGGTGGTAAATCAGGAATTGAAGTAATTAAAGATTTAACTTAAAAATAAAAAATAAAAAATGAAATATGCAATTTTATATAGATCTGGGTACATCTTAGAAATAAGAGATACAGAACCCACCGAAGAAGATCTTGCACCAGAATATTTAACATTTGAAGAAATTTCAGATGAGGATGCGGTAACATTTGAATCTTCAAGTGAATCAATGCATTATATCAATGGTTCTTTGATGGATGAAAAATCATACAGAGACTACATTGAAGTCAGAGCTTTAAATGAAAAAATAGACAAGGATTTTCCCGAAGATCTTGAAGGTGCAAAAAAAGTTTCAAGAAAGTATTTTGCGAATAAAAGGTATCAATTTGAAGTTGGTGGTATTGATGTGGGTGGTCTTGAAGTTAGAACTGACAGACTTACAGTTTCAAGAATTTATCAAGCAGACCATCTTGCTTCAGCTGATCCAACTTTTGCTACAGAGTGGAAGCTTGGTGATGGTTCGTTTATTACTGTAGATGCAACTTTAATTGGTCAGCTTTCAGCATCAATAACTTCGCACATTCAAAACTCTTTTTCTAGAGAGAGAATCGCAAATCAAGGTGTAGATGCCGCCACAACAATCGAAGAACTAAAAGCTGTAGAGTGGTAAAATGAGTCACACTTCACAAAGTCCCGTATCAAAATATTCAACCGCAAATCTTCCGACTACTGCGGATATTGGAGCTATTGCTTACGACACTGATAAAGAGCAACTTGTTTTTTTTGAGTCTGGCGGCTTCTGGAATAGTCTTGGAGGTGCTGGCGTCGATGCGCTTACTGATACGTATATTATAAACGCCACTACAAATGAAATAAAATCAATATCTGGAGATGTACCCCAAGATTGGGGTGTTAGCAGTATAGATTTTAGGAGTTTAATAGTTGGAAGTAGCGCTGAAACTATTGGCAGAGATGCTTTTAACAGGCAATCATGGTATGGATATGAATTTACAGGTAATTTAAATATACCGATTGGGGTAAAGTATATTAAACAAGGTGCGTTTTTTTCAAATGACTTTACTGGTAAGCTTATTTTGCCAGAAGGTCTTATAGAGATAGAAAGTTATGGTTTAGGGCTTTTGCAGGATATGGATGCTGGATCACTAGACGAAGCGGGTATGGTTATACCTTCTAGCGTTACCAGTATTGATTCATGGGCTTTTGCAAGTAACCCTATAGTGAGAATTGATTGTTATGCACCAAAATACGCGTTTAAAGTAAATTCCTTGAGTACCAATACCGTTTTGCAAACTATTCATGTTCCAATTAATGATACTACATTCACAGCAGGACCAAATCAAACAGTTGGCGATAAAACAGGACTAGAAATAATTAAAGATTTATAATAATGTCTCACACAACTAAAAATCCAGCACTAAAATATACAACAAGTGATTTACCTTTAGACTCACCTGTCGGGACTTTAGCTTACGATACAACCGAAAATGTTTACAAATCCTTTGGAGGTTCTTCATGGAGTAAGCTACAGGGAGGTGCTGGAAGCTCTTCTTATTCTATTCATAGTGACGGTAAGATTGATACTATTTACGGAGATATTCCACAACAATATTATAGAATTTCAAATGATATCGACTCTATGATAATAGGATCATCATGCACTAGCATATCTAAGCAAGCTTTTGATAGTTCTAGTCTTTCTAAAATAATTATACCTAGTACTGTAACTACAATAGGTGAGGAGAGCTTTTCATATTGTTCCTTTGATAGCAATGGTCTTAATCTCACAGAAGGTTTATTAACAATTGAAACATTCGCGTTTTTTCAGGTTACTTACCCAGACCAATCCATAGATATACCAAGTACTGTTATTGAAATAGGTAGTAGCGCGTTTTCCTCCTCTAATATTACGAATTTAAATTGTTATGTTGAGTTTGATGTTATAAATTCATCAAATAGCTTAAGCGCCTCAAATGTAACAGCCATCCACGTTCGCTCAACCGACTCAACTTGGACGGCTGGGGGTGGTCAAACCATTGGAGGTAAGACAGGTATTACCGTAATTAAAGATTTATAAGTTGAGAAGCTACGCTTTCTTGGTTATAATTAGTAATGAATAAAGCTAGAAAGATACCTGTATTTTTCCATATTCCAAAAAACGCTGGTACTTTTGTGTTGAATAGGCTTTTTGCCTACGGCATGGCTTTAAATAAAAAGGACCATGAAAGAACTTCTAATAAAAGAATACATATATTAAATGATGGCGATATAGCTTACAGGTTAATTGTTTTTGACCTGAATGACACATGCAATACAGACGATAGATTTAATCAAGTCTCAGAGCGTCTTTTCGAAATAGACATAAAAAAAATAACACAAGAACTAATAGAAAGTTTTTGTGTTTTTGCTTTAGTTGTTACTGATATAAGTTTTAATAAATACGAAGAAGAGATTTTTCCATTTATGCCCAAAGAAGCTGAACTTTATAAGCTTATTCCTTTAAGAGATGCTTTTTCTAGAGCTGTATCTATTTTCAATTATTCCAACAGCAAGAAATCTTCTCACGAAAAAATACACGGCTTATATAAAGACTATTCCCTTGAAGAGTATTTGCGTTCAGGAGAAGTCGAAGAATCTTGGCTAATAAGAAAGTTATTAGGATTATCTGATGATCATTACATAAGCCAGAAAAACTTTAACGAGGCTTGCAAAATACTTGATGATTTTGAGGTTTTTGATTACAAGGACTCACAGAAACTTATCGAAAACTTCTTTTTAAATTTTTATAACTTCAAACAAGAAAATATGCAGTGGATATTTGACTTGTGGTGTCCAATTTATAATAAAAACAAAAAAAAATCTACTTGCTCGATAGAAGATTTTAGTGATGAGGTTAAAGAATTGTTTCTTGAGAAAACCTTCTGGGATAATAAATTATATAAAAAATACAAATACATAGAAAAGCAATCAAAAAACGGCAAGATTGTAAACTGTTTTTATAATGGTTCCACAAGCGGGTTTGGAGATTTTTTAAGAGGCTCGATCCATTTATATAATCATTGCAAAAGTAAAAACTTAGATTTTGATGTAGATATAAGTAACCACCCAATAAAAAGATATTTCAATTTTAATAATGACCAGAAGATACCATACTTCATGATAAATGACTACCAAGCTTTGGCTTTGAACTCAGCTAATTTTTTACACTCTCTTAAATCACAAGTGACAAGCTGCCTTAATTCAACAAAAAAAGGAGAAGTAAAATATATATTCTCGAACCTTCATCAGTGTGTTTTAAGTGGCAACAACATAATTAAATATCAAAACAAGATGCCTAAACTTAACAAAAAATGTTCAGAGTGGTTTCAAAATAAATTTACTTTTTGCAAGGAGGTTGAGGATTCTTCTTCGTTGATAATGAATCAAAACAATATAAAAAAGGGGGGATTTGATATTTTACACTTTAGGTTAGGTGATATAGAATCCTTTTCAGAAGATTTTGATAAAGAGGAATTGCTACCTAGATACAAAGAATTACTTAAGAAATGCTTGGATTACAAAAAGGAAAACAAAAAACCGACTATGATAATTTCTGATTCAAATCACTTCAAAGAATACATAAAAAATAAAACTGACGATTTTATTATACCTCATTTAAAAAGTAATCACACCCAACAATCTCCGTGTGGGTTCAATGGATCAACAAACTTTAACGAAGAAAGTCTTTTCCATACTGCTTTAGATATGAAACTACTTAGTTCCGCCAGAAACGTAGAATCAAGAAGTATATACTATCATGGTTCTGGTTTCGCATTTTGGATTTGCAAAATTCATAACGTGCCTTTTAAAATGAAAATAATAAAATGAATAACGACATACATGAAAATGATTATTCAGAATTTATTTATGATTATATAAATAAAGATGTCGGATTTTATGTTGATATTGGAGCTTTTGACGGGATCAAAAACAGCAAAACTCTTTTGTTTGAAAAAAAGGGATGGGGTGGTTTATGTATAGAGCCTCAACCAACAAGCTTTAAAAAACTGGAGAAAAATAGATCTTGTGAAAAGAAAAACTTACTGATAAGTTATTACAATGGTTATAGCGATTTTTTCTATTCAGAAAAAGCTCCAATGACAAGTAGGGTTAGTCTTGAGGGAGTTACAAAAAGAATACACCGCATGGATGATGTTAAAAAATTAAATATTAAGTGTTGTAAATTAAATTGTTTGTGCAAAGAACTAAAAATATCAACAATAGATTTTTTGAAGTTAGACACAGAAGGGCATGATGCTAAAATAATTAATTCTTTAGACTTTGCCGAACTTAATATTTCTGTGATAATGTACGAACAGTGGGTTAGACAAGAAGAAAAGGAATATAAAAACGCCGAAATAAAACTTGCAAGAAGTGGGTATAAATTAATTCATTATAACCAAGAGAATAAAATATGGAGCAAGATTTAAAAACATCTATAGTAATTATAACTTACGACAAGGATCTGGAATTTCTTAAGTATAGCTTGAAATCAATAGCTAAATTTTGTCGCTTTTACAATGAAGTTGTTGTCGTTATAGATCAACACGAAAATGATTGTTTGCAAACTCAGAAATACCTTGAATCTATTGGGCAGAAATACTTCATAAACAATGACGCAAAGCATATACCCATAGGTTACATAAGGCAGCAGCATATGAAATATTTTATGGAAGAATACTTAGATGATGCTGATTATGTTTGTTCTGTTGATAGTGATAATATTTTTTATGGCGACAATAAACCGTCTTGTTTTTTTAAAAATGGGTTACCAATAATTGGCATGCAAAAATGGTCTGATATGCCAAATAAGTCTTTTAAACAATGCACAAACGAAACTCTTGGTTTTAATTCTGATTATAACTTCATGAGAAGAATGCCTCTTGTTTACCCTTTATGGCTTTTTAAAGAGGTTAGAGATTACATTGAAGCTAAACATAGTCAAGGTTTTTTAAGTTATTTTAAAAACCTAAAATATACATCAGAATACAATATATTAGGAGCTTATGCTTATAGATTCCATAGAGACTCTTTTTATTGGGTAGATGTAATTAAGAATAAAGAGGAGTGGACAGGGCTTTCGGTGCCATGCACTCAATACAGTAATAGAGAAAAAGCTCAACCGAATCGTTATGTAGACTTGTCTAAAAAAGGCAATGTAATAGAAAAAATATTTTAAAAAATGTTAATATCACATAAAAATAATTTTGTTACCATAGACATACCCAAGACAGGAACAAGAAGTTTAAGGCAGTCTTTAGAGCCATTGGGAGTAGTTGATATTACAGGATCTCCAACTGGAGAATTTAAACAACATGGGGATATAAGATCCTGCGAACAAGCTTTTAAAAGAAACAACTGGGATTTAGATAAATACCTTAAATTTTCGGTAGTTAGAAACCCTTGGAAAAGATACGTCTCCTATTTAAATTATTATTTTGATGATATAAATGATCTTAAAAAGAAAACACCTGAGTCAAAGGATTGGAGCGATGAAAGGACCCAGCAAGCATACAAACAAACAGACATATTTAATAGTCTAAATGGTTGCAAAACTTCTTATTTAGAGTATATAATTAACTCTAAAGATTCGCAAGATTTTTATATTTTGGACTCTAACGGATGTTTAGCAGTAGATTTTTTAGGAAAAACAGAGTCACTAAATAAATATTTTAATCTTTTTTGTAAAAGAGTTGGTATAAAGGAATCTGCAGAGTTGGTTATCGGAAACAAAAGCAAATACTACAGAGATTACACAGACTATTATTCAGAAGAATTAGTTAAAATCGTAGAAGACAAGGAAGAGTGGGTTTTAAGCAATTTTGATTACAAGTTTGAATAATAAGTTGTGATTGCAAGTGTAATATATAATATACTATGTCTATTTTTAATGAGGTGAACAGCACTGAAGAACAATCAAGAAAAAAAGCTGAAAGAATCAAATTTTTAGCCCAGAATTTTTCTAAACAAGCTGTAAGATGTTGGGAAGAAATACATGAAACTTTTTATATGAGCAAAAACTGCGACCATATACTTGATTTTCTTGGCGAAGATGCATCTTCAGTAATAGAGTTCAACGAACAGCTGTTTGCTTTTATTCATGAATCTTTGTCAGGTAAACAACAATCATTGATTGACAAACTATTACTAAAGCGTACAGAAGAGCCAGATTTCGAAGTTAGTGATGACGGAAATGTATCAAGATCACAGTAATCATCTAAAGGGGTGTTTTTTGTGTATTATCTTGTAATATCTTATGCAGAATCAAGAGATGGAAAACAAGTTCGAAAATTTTTTTTACAAAGTCAAAAAAAAATGCTCAATGCACAAACATAAACATTTTTTTGATATATATGAAACACACTTCAATCAATTTTTAGGTAAAAACCCAAAAATTCTAGAAATAGGAGTTGGGCAAGGAGGCTCTCTTGAAATGTGGAATTATTACTTTGATGGGGAATGTGAAATATATGGTATTGATATAGATCCAGATTGTTTAAAGCATCAAGATACTCTTGGATTGAAAAACGTAGATATAACTATTGGGGATCAAGAAAGCAATGAATTTTGGGATAATTATCTTTTTGACAAGCCGAAATTTGACATAATCATAGATGACGGTGGACATACAATGAATCAACAAATCGTTACTTTCGAAAACACTTATGAAAAAATGTCAGAATCTGGAGTTTATTTATGCGAAGACGTTCAAACAAGTTATTTCCATGCTTTTGGAGGAGGATATAAATCAGAAGGTACGTTTTTAGAATATAGTAAGAACCTCATCGACGGTCTAAACAGCAACTATAGTGATCATTCTGGTGGAAATTTCATACCTTATAATGAAGATCGCTTAACGGCTATACACAAGTCTACAAAATCCCTTACATATTATAATGCCGTTTTGGTTTTTCAGCGGCAAAAGTACACAGAATATAAAGATGTTTTTTCAGTTTGAATAAATATTGAAATAAAACAGTAAGGTTGTTTCTTTTTTTAAATAGTATTCCCTGAATCACAAGAATGTGTATACATAAATATGGGCATGAAGCTTTTGACTATATTCGGGAACACTATAAGGGGCGGTCACGTTACATCCACAACTATCGGTTGCTGTTACGAACTTTGGAAAGATACTCAGGTTTGGCTTGATAATTGTAAATGGAAAGAGCCTGATGAAGTCGTTGGGGATTGTGTTGTTTGGTCAGAATCAGAACTCTGGGTTGAATCAGACCCCTTCTTAGTACAAGGAGTTTGGAATGCATCTGAAATTTGGGATCAAAGTTCAAACTGGTGTAATTGATTTTTCTTACTTTGCACTCAAGAACTTATTGATATTTTTGCGTAAAAAGAAAAATGGGTGATAGATAAGTTTGGTTGTGATTTCAATTTACATAGAACATTTCTTAAAGAAACGATTTATCGGAAATGTATCTTTTGATAATGTTGAATTTGTTGATTCAAAAGATGAGGCGGATTTCTGCATAAAAAAAGTTTTTTTTGATGATATAAATTCTGAGTTTTTTAAGAATAATTCAAAAACAATTTGTCTTATGCAAAGTATACCACATAAAAAAAGAGTTGATATCAGAAAAGGTTATTGCGTCGACAACAGAGTAGATATACCAACTATCAAGAACTTTTGCTTTAGTACTAATGATTTTTGTAATATACCATATCTCATCCCAACCCCAAGTGGTCCGATACGAAGCGGGTTTATATCACAAAAACCAAAATACTGGTTAGATTATAATATTAAAAATACAGATTTTTATAATAAAGTTTATTGGTGTGGTAGTAATTCTACACACGCAACACGAAAAGAGTTCTATGATTTTTACAATACTTTTGATGACGATAGATTTAATATAATTAAGTTTACGTCAAATGTCTATCAAACCGAAACATCACCAAGTATATATACAGATTACATTGAAGAGTTATCTAAATCTGATATATCCTTTGTTCTAAGAGGAGACAAAACTTTTGCAAACAGTTTTTTCGATGTTATTATGGCGGGATGCATACCAGTTATGATTTCGTCTATGAATTATTTTGGCTGGGAAAACATATTTGAGAATGTAGATGATTACATGTTGAGGTTTGATTTAAGAGAACATTCTATGGAATATATTCATGAGCAAGTGGTGCTTCTCTTAGAGGATAAGGAACGAGTTCTTCGCATGAAAGCAAATATTGCAAACTTTTATAATAAATTCTTCAAACATTCTGCAAATTTTGGATTTGCGGAATTCCTTATAGCAAAGTGTATAGAGATATACAAAAACGATTTTGATATTGAGAAGATAGATAATGAGTTTATTTGTTCAGAGTTCTTAAAGCTTAAGGGCATAGATGGCAAGTTATAATTATAGAAGTAAAGTATAGAGGTCCTTTGAATAAATTCTGTGTATTATACTATAAGATGTCATGTGATACAGAAAAAACTATAACAGAAATCAAAAGAGGCTCCACTTTTGAGCAATCTTTGAGTTTTCTAGATGAAAACGAAGACGCAGTTAGCATAAGTGGTTGGACAGCAGAGAGTGATCTAAAAGTTTCTGTAGATCAAGATCCCTTATTATCTTTTGACATAGATGATTCTCTTTTTGTTAGTGGTTTGATTACAATATCAGCGGATTCATCTGAAACACTATCTTTACCAGCTAACTTTAATTTAGAGTATGATGTAAAATTAACTGACCCAAGTGGTTCTGTTTATTATACCGACACAATGTATCTTAAAACAAGCAGACATATAACAGACTAATGTCAGAGCCAATTAAAGTAAAAATTCAAAACTTAAATGGTTCGATTAAGACTGTTAAAGTTCAAAATAAATTAGCAGAAAGCGCAGTCACCTCTGTTGCGGGTAGAATTGGTGACGTTATTCTTAGTCGTAATGATGTCGGTCTTAGCAATGTCAACAACACATCTGACTTAAACAAGCCTGTAAGTACAGCTACTCAAGACGCTATAGACGCAATAACTTTAACTGGTGATTACGCAGAAGTTGATCATCAACACTTTTTGGCTGACATTACCAACGCTGGCACTGCCGCTGCTGCCGATACGGGAGACTTCGCTACCGCCTCCCACACGCATTTTTTGGGTGATATAAATGATGCTGGCACAGCGGCAGGATCAGACATTACTGACTTTGCCCCAGCCATACACACTCATTTGATGAGTGATGTCACTGACCTTACTGATGGTCCTATTGCGTTCACGAATAAAACACTAACAGATGCAAGTAACCTAATACATGCCGACCAGTTACATTTCAGGATTAAAGCAGACGAAAATTTACTTAAAGGTCAGCCAGTTAAATATGACAGCTTCAACGTAGGACAAAATGCTATTAATGTCAGCCTTTCTAATCAACTGACAGACGTTTCAATAGGTTTGGCTGAAGAGGATATACCTCAAGGGTCTTTTGGTAATATAATTACAGCTGGTGTTTTAGATCATGTAGATACTAGAGATTTCAACGAAGGCGAGATACTTTATGTTGATGGTCTTGGGCAACTTACTGGAGTCGAGCCTACAGGTGGATATTCTCAACCAATAGCTATATGCTTAAAAAGCCAACAAAACAATGGAGCTTTACAGGTTTTAGCTTCTTATCCCAAACAGCCATCTACGGATGTAAGAAACGATTCTACTGTTTCAGGTTTAAATGTCACAGAAGCTCTTAATAATTTAAACACATCAATACAAAGCATCGATATTGATAGCTTTTCCATAACAGGACACGAACACTTTGTATCAGATATAACTGATTTATTTACGGGAGAGTTTTCGCAAACTGGTCACGACCACGTTGTCGCAGACATCACGGATCTCAATACGGGAGCGTTTGCTCTCAGCGGTCACAATCATGTTGTTGGTGATGTTAGCGGAATTAAAGATAGTATTGGATTTGCCTGTAGTGATGAAACATCACCCTTATCTGTCGGGCAAGCTATAGCTACAGACATGCCTTATGACATGCTTGTAAGCAGAGTTTATGCAAGTTTAACTGCTACTGGATCATTAAGTGCTACCACTATAGATATTAAACAAGAAGGCTCTTCCATATTGAATTCAACGCTATCTATAAGTGCTGGAGCTAACAATGGAGAAACCAACCTATTTAGCGGCGCTGCTTCTACATTTTCTTTATCTAAAGGTGATCTACTCACCATAGATATAACAGCTATAGATGCAGCAGGAACAGATGCAGGATTAAAAGTTTACCTAGAAGGGGAAATTAATTAAAATGAATTTATATACAATATATGACTCCAACAATCAAAAAGCTATAGCCAAGGATCGACCTTGGCCTACTGCTGACGGAGTTACTGTCCCAGATATGGAAGAGGGTATTTATATACTATTTCAGGTCACAGAGGTTAGACCTTTACATGATCCTGCTACGCAAAAACTTAAAAGACTTCCTGTTAGTTATGATATAGCAAACAAAACAGCGACAATAAAAAGCTGGGAGGTTGTCGATCTAACACAAGATGAAATTGATGCTAAAATTCCTGCTCATGTTGACATTGGAGGTATCAAGTATGATGTCTCAGAGCAAGCTCAGAACGCCTTTACTCGTATGACTAGTCTGATAGATCATGCAGGGATGGATTTAACGGACGAGGTTTCTGTTAAAGATGTATTTGGTGTTAGTCATACAATCACCGTCGAGGTGTATAATTCAGATATGATTCAATATGGTCTTCATTGCTATTCCTTGTTTTTTGTAGAGCCAGAGCCAGTTGATCCAGACATTATTTAATGGACATAATCAATCCATATATTCACGGAGGCGAGTCTGTAGCATTTGACGGCTTTGGTAATAGAAGCCGTAGCTTGGATGGTTCTAGCGATTATATTTCTATCCCAGATATTAATGAAAGCACTACTAATTTAAGTGTAGCTCTTTGGTTAAAAACTACGGATTTAAATTGGACAACATCTCATCTCGCTCATTGGAAAAATGCAGGTAACAATAGGGCTTGGAATATAGGTCCTTCTAAAACATCAGACACAAATGGCAAAAAACTGATGATTTATTTGTCGGCTGATGGTGACGGATTAAACCCAATTAAAAGATATTACGGCACTACTGATGTTAGTGATGGGACATGGCATCATGTAGCGTTTACTTGGGATAACGGAACTCTTAAATTATTTGTTGATGGTTCAGAGGAAACAACCATAAAGGAAGTAGATCATTCTATGACAACAATCCTCAACAGTGATGGACTTATAACAGTTGGATGCACATTTGCAAATGGTGTCCCTGCAAACTTTGGAAGTGGTGGTAGAGCAGATATAAGAATCTATAACTCCACATTAACCGCTACTGATATCTCAGATATCTACAACGGCACAAACATTACAACAAATCTTGTAGGACACTGGCTAACAGATGCGGATAACTTGCTAGATGCTGCGGGAACAAATCACGGCACTAACTACGGCACAAAATATTCTTATGATAACCCATCACCACCTGTAGAGTTTGGAAGGGCTTCTAGAAGCTTTGATGGTGTTGATGATACTATAAATTTAGGACAGACAGCAGATAATGCCATATTCAGCGTATCCTCATGGTTCAAATTAAATACAGTTAATTCAAATGGTTCTGGTATTATTGGTAAGTGGCATAATAATACAAGTGCTTCATGGCTTTTATATGTAAGATCTGCCTCGTCATCAGGTAATATGACTTTTATTGTGAGAAATGGAGCAGATAATGGGCATTCCATACTTGACAGCGGCGTTTCTGCATCTTCACTTATAGGTGAATGGACTTACATCGTCGGAGTTGCGGACGGTAATAATTTAACCATGTATATCAATGGCGTAAGTGTAGCATCTAGATCATATGACGGAACTATAAATAACCCTGCATCAGATGCTCACATTGGATCTTATAATGCCGATATAAATAATAACCATCGCACGAACGGCAAGATTGCAGATGTTAGAATCTACGATGCAGAACTAACAGCATCCCAAATCTCTGACCTATACGCTGGCACAGATGTTCAAACCAACCTTATTGGACATTGGCTAACAGATAACGATGACGTAGAAGATAAAGCTGGAACTAATGATGGAACTAACTTTGGCTCTGTTTACTCATATGATAACCCTCCTATGGATTTGATTCCATTTGGTCAGAGATCCAGAACTTTTACTGGTGATTACATTAACACAAACACAGGATTTCAAAGTGTTTTTCAATCATCTTTCAGTATATCCACTTGGGTTAGATTTGATGAGGGTAATCCATCAGCAGCACAGGCTATTTTTGGTAATCAAAGTGCTACCCCAGTTAGCAGAGTTTTAATCTTTCTAGATACTTCTGGTGGCTTAACCTTTAGTTACTTCGCTAACGGAATCCAAGCAAGAGCAGAAATAGATCAGAATTTTGCTAACGGAGACACAGGATGGTTTCATTATACAGCGGTAGTTGAGCCTACAGGAATTACAATTTACAAAGATGGATTTGTTCAGACTTTAGATGCTACTGATGACGGGGATATGTCGGCTGTAACTATGGGTGATTATGGCACTGACATAGATTGTTATATTGGAGCAAGAAACTTTAATGGAAGCACCGATCTAAAAATGAATGGTAACATTGCAGACTTTAGAATTTACGATAGCGCACTAAGCGCAAGCGATGTTACAAAGATCTATAATAGAACAGATGATAAATCTAACATTCACGCTTGGTATTTAACTAACAGCGATGACGTTCTAGATCATGCGGGAACTAACGATGGAACTAACAATGGTTCTACTTACTCAAGTGATAGCCCTTCTTAAAAGAATCACCAATTTTGATTCTCACCTCTTGTGTCTATATGTATGAATGAACTATAGAGACCTACGCCGCCTTTAAATATTTTTTTGTTATCTCTGTAATTTTTTACTACCTTGGATGCTTTCCAAGAGGACAGGTTGTTGAACCTTAGGTCTATTGCTTGGTTTTGCATATGAAAAGAGCCTCTATTACCACGAACAGCTCTGTTATACTTGGGTGATCTGTATGCAGATAGAATTTCTTTGACGCTTATGCCTGTTTCTTTACAGATTTTGTCTATAGCTTTGAGCGTGGGTGCTATATTTTTCCACATTTTCTTAGGTGGTAATTCGTTCACAACTCCTCTTCTAGATTTAAAATGAGGGGCTAGAACCATTCTTGGGGTAATGTTTCTTAAATTTAATCCCTGAATAAACAAAGCATAATCTAAAACCTCATCACCTTTGAGTTTTATCCAAGATTGAGGAATAGATTTCACCTCTTGTTTTGTTTTGAATATAAAATTTGCATTTGCGATGTTTTCTGAAAGGTGAATAAATGATCCTACAATTGAACCAATGAAATGTCTTTTAGTCATTTTTTTATTATAGGGTATTGTTATTGTATATTACACTTTATTCCATCACAAAATCAGAAACCAGTGTAATCTTTAAAAACAATACATATTAATATGGCACAGACTAATTTTTCTCCTACACCAAATGTTTCTACTCATGCAGATGCTACAGCCGTTATTAATGATAACGCGAACGACGCTGAATCAAGATTAGTTTCAATAGAAGCCAAATTCACACAGCAAACAATTACTTCTTCCTCTGGGATTCTTGGGTTAAATACTGATGATGGTAATCACGCAATAGTTACTTTAACCGAAAACATATCTGATTTCGCTATTTCAAACGCTTCAGCTGGAGATAACGGCTTGATTGTTGTTAGGCAAGATGGAACAGGAGGTTGGACTTTTGCAACATCTCATGAAGTAGCTGGAGGCTTTATTTCTGATATAAGTACTGTAACAATTAATAGCGTTGGCTACATAACTATTAGTTGGTATTTTGATGGATCTAATTACTACTTGTTTATATCAGAACCAAAATAAAAAAAAATGATAATACAATCATTTAGAAGCGATAATGATTTAACTTTATTATATTCATCGCAAACTCAACTATACCCTTTTCTAACAGGTTCTGGATTTGATACAGTATCTTATCAAAAAGATTCTATAGATGGTGATATACCATCAAGCGGATACAACAACACTGGAATTAATTCTGTTAGAGTTGGGGCATCTTGTGGTTTTATAGGAGATGAGGCTTTTGAATCTTGTAGTATTTCAGAATTGAACTTCCAAGAAGGTGTCACAGGGATTGGTGCTTTTTCCTTTGCAGATAACAGAATAAGTTATTTAAAAATGCCAGAATCATTAGTCGAAATTGATTCTGGTTGTTTTTCAAATGCTCTTTCTCAAGCTTCTGTCGAATTTAACTCAACTTTAACTTCTATTCCAGAACGTGCTTTTTTCAATTGTTCTTTTTCAACATTGTTGGATATACCTTCTAATATAACTAGTCTATCTGAAGAAAGTTTTGGCTATTGTTTTTTTGGGAGTGGTTTTAATATTCCTTCTAGTATAGATAAACTACCTCTGCGTTGCTTTATAGAATGCAATATAACCGACAATGATTTAAATATAGACACTCAAATAATAGGGTCTGGAGCTTTTTTAGGTTTTGTTTCAGATGGAGCAGATATAACAGTTTCAACTGGGGTGACTTCTATTGAAGATTTTGCATTTTCTAACGTCTATATAGAAAATGGGCAGCTAAACTTCAATCCAAGTAATAACTATATACCAAAAGACTGTTTTAACAGTTCTTACATAGACAAGCTTGTTATAGGTGATAATATAACAAACATAAAACCTTCTGCTTTTTATAAATTCAATCCATCTGCAGAATTTCTTTCTGGTAATGAAAGAACCGAATATATAACAGACGAATCTAAAATTGTTTTAGGTAATTCTATCACAGGAATTGAAAGCGGAGCTTTTGAAGATTGTTTTGCTGGTCAACTTTATATTTACAACATTCCAGCTTCTGGATTCCACGATAATTGTTTTGATCCTGAAATTATGCCCAACTGCTTTACTGCAAGCTCTATTTCAATACCTTCACTTCAATACTCTACTGGTATAATACCAACTGGAGAAAGGTTAGGTTGCTATAAATATGAAACAAATTATACAGGAACTTCTGATTTTTCAAACTTAGACGCTTACTCTATAAGTATTGATTGGTGGGATGGTTGTAAAATCACACAATACTGTGTTGAAAATAATTTAGATTCACCATTTTCTGGAAATGTAATTCTGCAAGAGGATTGTCAATATTGGCCTAACTCTGGGAATCATCCTTGGACAGGTTATGCTTGGACTGGACTAATTAATGAAACAGATAATGATTACGCACTAGGTGGCTGGGTTCTTAATGCTTCTGGTGATAGTTTATCAGAATCCCACCCTTGGATTTTACCGAAGACAACTAAAGAAAAAGATATATTTAATGAGTATAGTGAAACATTAAAACCTAAATTTTATGATAGAATTAATGGAGAAATTTTTTGGGTTGGCGATGTATCAGGAAACTACATAAACTTAGATAGTGGAGCCTCCAATCTAAACATAGAAGTAATGCAATCTGGAGAAACTCTCGCAGAAACAGATTGGTTTTCGCCTTATGGAATAATTTTTGCTCATCCCGATATTGTAAATCAATATGATGACGATTGGGTTAGTAGGGTTAAATATGCAGGTAGAGTCTTAGAGTGGGAAACAGGAACTTATCCAGAAACTTACTAAAAAATGATAAACAACAGTTACAGAAGAGGCTATAGTTATGGTCCATTAGGGTTGCATTATAATGAAAATGTATATCCAAATACAATTAAAACAAATCTTGTAGAATCAGAAGGAGACGACCCACTATCTATTCCAGATAATTGGCATAGTTTACTAAACCCACCATATGACCCTAATTATATTGAAAATGGAAGCGGGTTTATTGGTTATAATTATTTAAACACTGCTAGAGTTTACGGAGAAAGGTGCTTCCTAAATGTTCCTAACTTTCTTGTTAGAGATCGTGTTGATTTTAATTTGCTTAATGCTGTTACAGTTGAAGATTATGCATTTGCTGGTTTTGCTACTTCAAATAATAGATTATTAAATTTCAGTGATAAAATAGAATACATTGGAGATTATGCTTTTGCGCAAGCTGGTTTTAGTTTTGCTAATGAATTTGTTTTGGAAAATATTCCAGAATTAACTTATATAGGCAAGAACGCATTTATGCGTATTGAACCCGCTTCCATTATATATGATAGTGGTAATTCTAAATTTGATTATCTTCCATTAAATTTAGTTTTAGACAACCCAGACTTGACAATTGAAGAGTCACCTTTCGATCAAGCTTTTGGATTTAGACAGGCTTCTTCTTACCCTTTTTTGTTAGAACAAGATGGCTCTTACAGCATGAGATTGCCTGAGTCAAAAAAGGATGAGCTTAAAGCTATTAAATTAGGTTCTTTTGAATATATGGCAGGTGGTCTATTTAAGAATTTAGAATACAAAGGATCAACCTTTAGATTTTTAGAAAGCTATCCTAAAAATACCATATTTAAAAGTATGTTTGAATCGTACGAAGGTCTTGCAACAGTAACTGTTGAAAACTCTGGTATACAAACAATTGAAGATTATGCTTTTAAAAATTTCGGCAGTTATAAATACAATAGATTTGACAAATATTTTGGTGTTCAAGAAATTGCAATTACAAATCCACAAAACCCCACATTCACAAGTGGCGCTCACCATTACAAAGATCTTATAAGAAATCTATCATCTCAAAATCAAATAGATGATATACCTTATCACAAAGAAACTAATATTTCCAGAATTGATTTTCATCCAGAAACAATATTGACAGAAATAAGTCCCAGAGCATTTGAAAATTCTGATTTTTTATATTTGAATGTAGGTAAGACTCCACCAACATCATTTCCTAGAGGATCTTTTGGACCAAAAACAGCATCAAATATGAGGTGTGCTTTTCCTTGGATCTCTCTTTCTGCTAGAACTGCTCCAAAGATAGAGGTTGGAGTTGATTGGTCAGATTCTCATAAAAGAAAACTAGAACAAGAAGATAGAAATAATGGTCTTTATCATTATGTAACTAATGAGTTAGACCAATTTACAATGGATCTTGCAGACCAAATTAACGAAAATACTGATGGTCAGATTTTCTCAGAAGATTCTGGTAACGTTTCCTTTGAATATTGTAACATAGAGGAATTAGAATTCACGCCATTTTACGATAATAGTCCAGTGCCTGATGGTCTTGCAGGTTATGTTACTTTTGATTTTGCAGGTACAGAATATGAACAAGAGTCTGGAACTAATACTGCTGTATATAGTTTTGATATGCCTTCTGCCTTCGATACAAGAGATATTTGCAGTAATGGTATATTGTCTTATTCCACAGGTTCGGGTTGGGGGGTAGAAGGTACAGAATCCGAAGGAGGTTGGGATGTATCAATTTCTCTTGACCAATCTGGCAATGAAACTTCTTCTGTCGGTTATTATTACGATAATGCTGGAAGTGCAATAGATGGTGATGTTACAATTAATCTAACACGTTTTTCATCAAAAACACAGCCTCCGAGTTTTACTGGTATCGCAAGAACAACAGCAACTCTTGCGCTAGAAAGTTTTGAGAAACAATCTTTTCCATTAGAAGAGTTTACCTATTATGATGAAGTATTCAATGGTTTTGACCCAGAAGGTAATCCAACTTTTCTTACTGGCGATGTTTTCGTAGAAGGACCATCGTTCGAACTACCAGAAGGTTTTGAAGAAGTAGAATTTCAATATGACACAAAGCTTTGGCGCTGGAAATTAAATGTTGAATGCGATGTTGATTTTGATGAAGTTTTTAACAGCCAAGGTGGTGCGGGAACTGGTTACTTTAGCGGTTTAAGCACTAGTTGCTGGACAGATCAAATAAATCCATTAAAAGCTTGTTATGTATCAGATTTCTTGGACTCAAAATATTATTCACCCCCTCAAAATGCAAGAAACTTACCAGAAAAATTATGGTTCCAAGAAGGTATTCAAGAATTACTGTCTCCATTTTCTAATACGAATAGCAAAGACCCAAAATTTGATTGGTTCGCCAATATGCATAATGAGAGCGGTTATGTTTATGACTATACGGTAGGTGATAGTAGTCGAGTTTATTATGACGTAATTATAGGTCCAAATGATTTTGGACCAGCCGAAAACTATGAGTTGGAAACTGCCACTGACTTAGCAACAGAAAATAAATATAGGCAAAGTGTACCTTGTGGTGGAGATCGTGGTCACGCTTGGTTATGGGAAGTTGATCTAAGAGATAAATTTTCATATTTATTTAATGATGAAAAATCTAGAAATAGAAGATTCCGTTATGGTCATGTTAATCAACTTTTTCAACAATCAATCTTTGGCGAAATAGCAAATTCTAAATTAATTACAGGAAGAGAATTTGACCAAAACTTCTCGCCGATTTCATTAGCAGATCAGCAAAAAACGAGTCAAATATTCAGAGAGACGCTACCAATGCTAGGAAGTTCTACAAAAGCTCCAGAAATGGGCATGGAATACTCGCAATACTTTGCTAAACATAATAGATTGTTTGAAAGAGATTATAATATTAATCAAGATAAGCTTTCTGAAAATCTTGTTGAAGTTATAGAAGCTCAAAATCATAATATTGAAGAATGCAATAGTGGACATTTAGTAAAGAACTCTGTTACTTGCGAATATCTTCACTATAACGAAATGACTGATTTCTTTTTAAATCGTTTTAATTATTCAGAACTAGATAGCTTGCAATTTGTTCCAGAAAGTGGTGAATTAGGAGTTAACAACCAACTACTTCAAAACAGAGTTTACAATAACGATTATCTTATAGAAAGATTAAGATTAAAACTTGACGAACCCCATTTTAACGACCTAATAGAAACAGATGGGAAAAATTCTTATGGATCAAGTTGCTTAGGAAGAGCTGGATCAAAACAAGTTCCTTATACGATTGGTGGAGCATGGGTTCTAAGATTTCATCATACTCATCCAGATAATTATGAAGTTGATGATTCTGGGGAATTTACCACAGGAGCTACGCCAGATCTTCACGCACACCAAGAGTTAGACGGTATATATATTAAATGGGATTATGTAAGAGATGGTTTTGGTCCTGCGGAATACATTATAGATGTAGAAAATGATGAAGCTATAGATATATTACAGGGTAGATTAGATGTTAGTGGTACTTTTAGCAATCTCGCTCGATTCGAGAATTCTTCAATTGGAGATTACACTTACCAAGATCGCACGGGATTCCGTAGTGAGAGTGGTTTTAATCCTCTGTATGAAAGTAAGGGGGTTTTTGGCACAGGTGAAGATTTCTTATCTTTTGAAAGACCATTGATTTATCAATCACAAGACCTTACAGGGGTAGTTGGAGAAACTACAGGGGTAGATTTATTTAATCCAAGTAAAAATATTGGTATAGAACATCTTAAAAAAGTTTATAGAGGTCAGCCTATTAGTCGTTATTACAATCCTGATAGAAAACACGCTGACGGAGATTACCTTCCTTTCTTTAATTCTTTGGGTATTCCAAGCCCAAATGTTATTGGAGTAAGAGATCTTGATACCCAAATTACAACAACAGGAGAGTTTCATCTAAATTCTAAAATGACTCAATATCTTTACGCTACAAAGTCAATTTGTGAAACTACAGGCAGAAAGAAGCTAAGTGGATCAGCTAGAACAGCAGAAGAGCTTTATGGCACAAGGGATATATCAGGTAGCAAATACGGCTATAGAACAAGAGGTGTTTTATACGTTCATCCAGAGGTATGGCCTGATTATGTCGGTAGAGACTTTAATAGATATACTGGTTGGAAGGGTAGAATTCTTCCTCTTGAAGTAGGTTTTTCTCAATTTGGTTGTAGAGAAAAAGATGATTCTTGGTCTAATTTTTCAGATTTTTCTTTTGAATACAGAGTGTTTAGATATGTCCAAAACACAGCCAAAGTTCTTTGGCACTTAAATGTCGCTGATCCTTGTGAACAATAAATATATTATATATTTAAAAAATTAATTTTCAGTGTAAAACTTTGTTACAGGAGGTAAATTTATGAAAAATATTATATCAATCATATCAATCTTTTCTGTTTTTCTTTTTTTAGGTTGTTCGTGTGCGAACAAAACCAGCAAAAAGATTATCAGAAGCGTTTCAGCAAAGGAAAGTGTGATACCCAAGCTTGACAAATCAAACGAAGCTCTCAAGAAAATCTCTAAGGCATCAACATATGGTGGTGAGCAGATACTAAAGCTTCAAATTAGAACCACAAATGCTCTTTTGCTTGCTGAAAAACAAAAAGCAGAAGAACTTAAAGCCAAGCTTCAGGTCATCAGTGACGAGTTAGATATGCTTGGGCGTTGGAACAGAAACCAAACAAACGACCTTAGAGCGCTTGAAAGTAGCCTTACCGATGTAGAGATTGCGCTGAACTTAAAAGAGAACGAGGCTGCAGAGCTTAGAAAAGCTAATAACCAGCTCAGAACTCAGACAATTCAGGCTCAAAAAGAAGTCAGGGAGGTGGAAGAGAAGATTTTAAAGGTGAAAGCTGAAAGCGATGTCAAAATTGCTGAGATCCAAAAGAAAATGGACGCCTTAAAGAAGTATAGAAACATTTGTTTCGCTGTAGGTGGTCTTCTTGGTGCTGGTATTTTGTTCAAACTGTTCGGTCCTAGACTATTCTAAAAAAGTGGAACAAGAACAAAAAAAACTTTCTTTTAAGGAAAATTTCCTTTTAAGAATTACGCAAGAAAGCACATGGAGAGGGATCATAACGATAATTGCTCTTTTTGGAGTTCAGGTTTTACCTAATCAAGCAGAACATATTATTTCTGGCGCTGTATCTTTAGTTGCTTCGATAAATATTTTAAAAACTGATTAGTCATGACTGTTTTATCTGAAGATGACATTAAGCGTGTTATATCTGCAACTGTTAGTGAGCTTCATGAAGCTCAGGCTGTTAGGTTTACAAAGCCGAGTACTTTACAGGGTTGGTTGTATGTTGTTGGCATTTTAGCTGGTTTCGTAGCTTTCATATATACTTCTATTATTTTCTTAAATGATGTTTCAAATCACCACAAACAACCTTATCATGAGGGAGCAGAGGCATTGGTTGTGGCTGTTGAAGAAAGAGTTGTTACGCATCAAGATAATGCAAGTGAGCATAAAAACGAAGCAGAGCTTCAACTTCAAATACTTGCAGAAACAAGACCCATCAAAGAAAGCATTTATAAAATAAAAGAAGACGTAGGCACAATTAAAACCAAGCTAGACATATTGCTAGATAGATACGAAAATAATAGATAATTTTACAAGAATGGGGTACGAAGAAATAAGGAGTTATGTAGAACTGGGATCGTTAGCTTTAACGATCCCTCTTCTTGTTTTATGTTCTGTGGTCGTTTACGAGTGTTATCCTTTGATGTATAGGTGTTTTAAATTCTACAAAGACGATAAAAAAATATGTTGGATTATTGCTGGTATATTCTTTGGTTTTGGTGGTCATATAGTAGATAATTTTTATTGGGCTATTCCTTGGACTTCTCACTTCCTTGGGCTTGGATATACAGAGGCTTTAATTAAGTTCGGAGTATTTCCTAATATAATTTTTAGACAATTTCTGACAGCTTTATCTGCTTACTGTCACATAAGGGCTTTTATAGCCCCAGAAAATTTTAGAGATGCTAAATGGTTAAATGTCTTGCTTGGGGTCACTGTAATGGTTGGCTTTATGTATGCAGGTTGTCTATTACTTCTTAAAAACACACCATAATAAAAAAATGGAAGATAATAAAGTAGTCATACAAGTCATAATAGATTCTATTCATGCTAAAAGCTACTTAGAAATTGGTGTCGATCATGGGCTTTGCATAAACAACATTGTTTGTGAGAAAAAAGTAGGCGTAGATCCCGATGCTAAATGTGATGTATCTTTTAATATTGGTTCAGATGAATTTTTTAAAAAAAATAAAGAAAAATTTGATGTTATTTTTATAGACGGTCTGCATAAAGCTAAACAATTCGGAAGAGATATTAAAAATGCTTTAAATATTTTGAATGACGGAGGTTATATTATTTGCCATGACGTAAACCCTCATAATGAAATTATGCAAAAAGTACCCAGATTGGCTCAAGAATGGACTGGGGATGTTTGGAAAACTTTCGTTATGCTAAGAAACAAACCCTTTTTAAAAATATCAACTGTTGATTCAAATTATGGTTATGGTATAATTCAAAAAGGTAGACAAAAACCAATAAGAATAATAGAAAAAGATTTAAATTATTTAAATTTTGTGAAAAATAAAAAAAAATGGCTTAATTTAGTTTCATTTAGATCTTTTTATGACCAATTTTTCAAATTTCACAATTACTCCTTAGTTTGCGCTTCGCATAACGAAGCTTTGCTTTCTAAAAATCTACTCAGCTCTAGCCTCTTGGAAAAATTTGATTTACAAATAATTAGAGGTTATGATAATGTTCCCCGTGCATACAACAAAGCTTTTGATTCTACAAAAAATAAACTTATTATATATCTTCATGAGGATATGTTTTTGCCAGATGGTTTTTTTCCTTCATTAAATAAGACGCTTTACGAGTTAGAAAAACATGATCCTAACTGGGGCGTTGTTGGTGTTGCTGGTGCTAGTGCTAAATACGGTCACATCAATAGAGGTTATCAAGGTACTGTAGGAACTTTGGGCAAAAAGTGGCATAAATGGATCCCCATGTCTGAAAAAGATGGACCTTTTTTTCAAGAAGCTGAAACTCTAGATGAGTGTTTACTTATAGTCAAGAAAGATTGCAAATTCATTTTTGATGAAGAAATACCCTCTTCTCACCACATGTTCGGAGCAGATTTGTGTTTGCAATCTAGGTCTAGAGGAATGAAAAATTACTGTTTAAATGCTCATGCACATCATAACTCTCCCCGTAAGGGTGTACAACAAGGTCTTACAGAAAGTTGTGAATATATAAAGAAAAAATGGCATAAAATGCTACCCATACTAACAACCTGTGCCTTTTTAGATAAAGATTAAATATATTTTAGTGTAAATACTATCAAACAAATAAACAGTAAAATGAAATTTCCTAAAATCAAACTACCATCATCCAAATTACCTATTATTGGTTACATCAAAAGATACTGGATTCTCTTGGTTGTTATTGCTATCCTCATTTGGGCTTACACATCTGGAGCTTTGGCTCTTACGATGCGTGGAGCGCTTCTGATCCCAATCTTCACACTTATTGCTGGCGCTTCTGCGCTATTGCTTAGAAACGTTTACAATCGAAAGACTACAGATAAATACGTGGACGAAAAAGATCTCATTAAAAATGATTGGGAAAATCTTACTCCATTTCAGAGAATAGCAATCACAAAAGCAGAATTTCTTATTTACTTTTTCGGCGGAGCTATCATAGCTGCTGGCTTAGTTATAATTATTAATGTTTAAATTTGCGGCATTTTTAGGGTTTTTAGCTCTCGTTGGATCTGGATTAAAATGCGATTCAGATGGCGGTGAGCCTTCTCCTACCCTTCCGTTTCGCCACAACCCACTAGAACATCACGAAAAACTTTGGGATTCTGCCGAAATAAACGCTTCTCAGGTATTCAGGATAGATAAATCCATCTCTATTTACCTAGAAAACAAGAAAAAGTATCAAGCTATAGAGAAAATGCGCACTGGGGGTGTTCCTTCTGCTGTGGTATTTGCTTTGCATGGTAGAGAATCTACATGGAATTTCAAAAAACATCTTCACGAAGGTTCTCCCTTGACAGGAAGAACTAAATGGGTACCAATTGGTAGACCATTAGCTTCTCCTAAAAATGGAAGTAGTTATACTTTCGAAGAAAGCGCAGAGGATGCTCTGTACAAGCTAAAAGACTTAGAAAATAAGGTTGACTGGTCTCAGTGCAATGATTCCCTCTATAATATAGAGAAATACAATGGTCTCGGTTACCTTAAATACCACAAAGATGTGCTTTCTCCTTATTTATGGTCAGGGACTCAGCATTATAAAATGGGCAAATACGTAGCAGACGGTAAGTTTTCTTCTACAGCAGTAGACAAGCAGCTTGGTACATGTGCCATACTAAAGAGAATGCAGTCAAGAGGTCTCAAGATTGGTTTCAACTAGTTTTATAAAATCGCTTAGGTTACTTCTATACTATCCTTTGTCAAAGGAAACTGATAACTAAAGTTAATAGTTGTGTCGCCTCCGACTTCGACACTTTCATTTACAGATGTTAAGGTACAATCCTTGATTTCATAGTATTTTCCACCACCCCCAAATTTACTTTCTAAATTAAAAAATAGAGAGCCCTTTTCGCAAACAATACTACTTAAATCAATTCCTTTTATGTCTTTTTTGAATGCAGAAAAATCTATGGAACCGTTTATTGGCAATGTCGGATATCTCATTCTTGGCAAGAACGAACCTATTCTGTTTACTGGCGTCCTATTTAAATCCAAAGAAATATTAACGCTTTGTAAACACACAGAACACTCCTCTATTTGGTCGCAAGATTTTATCCCTTCAGTATAATTTGAATCTCCATATACTTTTACTTCTTGAGGTCTGAAATATTGAACATTTTGATCTTCAGTTTGATCCTCGTAAGTTAAAGCTCCTTGTTCGTTATATGATATAGAGTCAGCATCATATGTTACAGAAAAATTAGGAATCTCCCCAACACTTATATTTAAAGAGTAAGATTGGAGATAACACCCTGTGGCGAGGGTTTCGGAAGTTAAATCTATTATTTTTATATCTATTGTATCTATGTTCAGAAGACCATCAAGTGTTTCAATCGGATCAAAACCGTTTTCTAAAACTAAAATACTAAAAGTCAAGTTTGAGGTCTGATTTGACGTTAATATTTTTTGCAGATTACTTAATTTTCCTAATGGGTTAACCTCTTGGAATTGTCTTTCGGCTTGTATATCTTTAGATTGAACGCCAAGAATTCTAGTCGAATCAAAGAAGACTTGAACATCGCTATAATTAACTCTTTTAGCTGCTGGCATAAACTATATTACACTTAATTATTAGAACAAATATATTTAGCAGCTTCGATTCTTTTCAATGTTTTTAATGATTCTTGGGTGGATTTAGAATGACTTGGAAAATTTCTATGAACGTGGGCTAATGGGTAATTTAAGGCATCTTCTGCTTTATTAGATATAATGATATTTTCAGTAGAATTTAGGAAACTTTTAATAAAAAACTCCACTTCGTCCACTTCGCCTTCTGAATGTATCCCGTTATTTTTTATATATAGATATGCTTTCAAATTCATGACAAAATCATGGTCCGTTAAGTAATTTTTTTTGCAGTTGCAAAGACCAATCAAAATATGTGGCATTTTTTTAAATATTTTTATACAATAATCACAAAACTCCTTAAAGTTCCTTTCATTTCCGTAAGCTACTGGCGAATGAATCCCATCACTTAACAAATCAAGTTTCTTTTGATTATGAAGAAGGTGGCGTTCTTTAAAAGATATGTTGAAAACATCATAATCAACAAGCATAGAATCTTCTCCTATAACATTTGCCATAGCTAAATATTTTTTAAAAGAAGCAAAGCAAAATTTATTTATTATATCTTCGTGTACAGTCGGTTCTAAGGAAATATTATTTTCAATATCTGTTTTTGCTGATGGGTGAGTTTTTAAAAAAGTTACATTATCTATTAAATCATACAAGCACTCTTTGAATTCTTTATAATAATCACCTTTTAGTTCAGCGTCTTTAGATGTTAAAACTATGGGTTCAAAACCTTTTGACTTCCAATTCTTCGACCATAAATCTAGTATTTTTAAAGATCCATCTCTTTTGTCTTGATGTATTTGCTCGTAGTATGTATATATTTTCATTAAAAATTATAATAGAAGTTTTTTATATCTCTTGCATAATATGTCTCTGCAATATCTCTGCATCTTATGTCGTAATAACCCCTATAATGATCTCTGTCACTTTTATTGTCATGCAATATTTCAGGTAATGGCATTGATATTTTTTCGCATATATAAGAAAAATCTTGCTTTATCATTTCTAACTTCCCAACAAAATCAACTGCAATTTCTTCACCTACGCAAAGATAAGTTGATTGCTCTTTTTGTATATTCCTTATGTGGAAATTTTTCTGAAAAAATTCTACTTGCTTTTGTTTGTTTTTAATTTTACTTTTTGATTGAATTTTAAGGTTATTGATTTCTTTAATAAGCACATCCCTTTTTTGTGTATTCCAAAAAAAACGAGAAACTTCTCTATCCCAAGGGTTCCTTACAAAAGAGAATTTAAAGTAATTTTTGCATTCAGGAATACTTTCAACAGCTTCTTTTATAGTATTATGCCTATGTAAAAGCGGGAATTTCCTAGAAGGGTAAGTAAAAATGGTAACGTCTTTTTTAAAATAATTTTCCAACATGTTTCTTATTGACGTTGAGCCTGTTTTTTCTATTTCTATAAAAACAAATTTATGTTTATGAGATATTAGCATAATAAAATTTACACCCTTATTTTTAGAATGTATAACCGAACTTTTCTATTTCTACTTTATTCATGTCTGCAACAATGTGTATTAACTTTTTTGTATAATATGATTTATAATTAACCTTAGGTCTATTAGAATTATAATCAATATGAGGCAATATTCCAGAATCTATATTTAAAATAGAACACAATTCATTAAAACCTTCTTGTAAGTTGTCGAATTTTATAACAAAATCAAATGGTTCAAAACTTGGTACTACAATAGAAGAAACCCAAGGATGTTTTTTATGAATTATTAATCCATTATAAATAAAAGCTTCAAAAGAAAGTTGTGAAATTGGTATTCTGTAATGATTTATATAATGATGGTAATTAGAAACGCTTTTGTCCCAAGGGTTTCTGGTTACTGTAAATTTCAAAAAGTCTTTTGGATCATAACCATCATAAATAATAACATTTTTCATCTGGTCAATCGTTTTGTGATAATTAACAAGCTTTGTGTGAACTTCTCTTTTTTTATGAAAGAACGTTTTTATTGATGTACCGCCAGATTTTCCATAATGGCGAAACATAAACTTATGTGAATAAGAAAGCATTATTTAACAAAACTTAAACGTGCAAACTCATCAAAAACATTTGCTGGATCATAGAATTGTTTGAGTTTGCTAATATCTAAAATATTATTAACCAAATAAAGACCTTGCTCCTGTCTTAGCTCTTCTCCGTTTAGAGTCGGTTTGTTTTCAATACCTATATGTTGACATATCTGTTCTATCGTTGCATAGCCTTCCTGAGCGACATTAAATACTCCGCTTTGCTTGTACCCTAATAATGCTTGAGTCGCCTCTACTATCGTTCTAGTGGAAGTATAGCTATTTATTTCTGTCAAATGCTTAGTAAACTTTGGAAGCTTTGTTAGAAGGTTGTTTTTGTCCTCTATATCACTAAAGTAAAGCCTTGGTCTAATAATCAAATCATCTTCGTTGCAGAAATTCTCAGCAGCTAATTTACTAACTACATATTTACAATGAGAAGAAACAAAATCTGTTTCTTTTTGAGGTGAATTATTTTGATCGTAAACACAACCAGTAGAAATATGCACAAACTTCTTTCCTTTTGATTTACAATAACCAGAAATACAATCAACTAAAGAAGCATTGACGGTCCAAACATGATTCCAATTTTCTTGTTTTTCACAATACCTTGTATCTGCGCAACCAATACAGTTGATGATTGTGTCAAATTCATCTAAGTCTTTTAAATTAGTTTCAGGGTAATTAAATTTACTCCTATCCCAAACTTGAAACCCATGTCTTTCGAATTCTTGTCCAAGAAAACCTCTACCTAATACTAATGTTTTTTCTTTCATTCTTCTAGTTCTTTCTTGAGGTTTTTAATGATAGCGGGAAGGTTTTGTGCATCATCTGGAGACATATCATTTGCTGGGTAACCACGATTAAATCCCTGCCATTCGATAGACTTAAGAGCCTCTTTAGGATCTGAGTATACAGTCCGCTCGTAATGATCTGGATCTGACTCGCAACAAACAGAAGCGACCAAAGGTTCGGGTTCGCAAAGAAGATCGTCATTATCTTCAAGCCATTCAGTTAATTCTTCATTATCCATCTCAAGAAGCTCTGGATACATTTCCTCTTCGGCAATCTTCTCTAGGTCAAGTTTGTAAAGTTTGCCGTAAGAAGAGCGAACGCATTCCCATCTTTCTACATATATTGTTTTCATAATTTTATTTGGTTTATTCTACTGAGACATCATCATAAGAACCCATATCCTTTGATTTGTCGTAAACAACTTCGCCATCGTATAAGTCTTCAATATAATCACTTGGGTCTTGCTCAATTGCTTGGATGAGATCTTCATCTGACATATCCATAATAGTAATCTCGTTGTTTTCCCTGATTTCTGATAATTCGATTTTGGTTCGATATGTTACTGATGTATGCTGCGATTCTGTTCTGTCCACTACAATCGTTTTCTTGTCAAGACCAAATCCATATTCAGAAACTTCATCGTCAGCAATTTCTTCTGCTACATCTCTATTTAAGATTGTTCGTGGTCCATCTAATTTGATTTCTTCTGGAAAGTTTTCAAAGTTCTCATTAATGAGGTCGTAAAGTTCATCATTATCCAATTGTTTAATCCATTCTTTTTTTGTCATAATATTTATTGATCGTTTTTCTTTTCTACTGGCGTCAAGACAAAGTCTTCTCCATGAATTTTTATTACATTAAATTCGGGCGCGGCAGTAAGTTCCTCTTTTTCTGACTTTTCTGGCAACGGTTCTTCTTCTGTTTTTTCTGGAATAAGCCCTTCCATCTCCTTAAAGTCATTGAATTCATCACGCATATACAAACTGCAGAACTTTTTTACCCCCATTGTTGTTTTAAGACCGTTATCCCCAAACTGCAACCAATCTCCCCTAACTTGCAGGATCTTTACAGGCGGTGCGCTTTCTTCGCCCATTACGGGCCAAGGACAGTTGAAAGAAACCCTGTGATACCATGTCTGACCAGCGTTTGGCTTTTCCATATGAGCTTCATATTTTACATCTTCTTCTTCGTCTTCATGTTCGTAATGCTCGGAGATTTCTTGTATTTTCTTTATTTGAATGGAGCTAAGAAGAGCCACAAATAACACGCTAAGGAATGTCAGCGGTCCTAATATTTCTGGGGTCATATACTGTTGTATGTTCATGATTGCGATCATACCCTGTTTTACAATAAGAGTCAACACTTATTGTAAAGAATTTGTTCGGAATGTGTATAACTATATAGAAGGTATTGAACCATGAGCATAAAACTAAAAAACAACCAACAAACAGAAGACGCCAAACTTGATAGAATTATTCAATTTGACGAAAAGAGCAGGGGACATTCTATTTCTGATCTAAGAAAAAGTAATAGGCTTCGTTCATATACATGGCGCTGCAATGATTGGTTCGACCAAGGCACTGAGGGCGCTTGTGTTGGCTTCGCTTTGGGGCATGAATTAGCTGCTAGACCAGCAGAAGTTAAAGGTCTTGATTACAAGTATCTTGTTGAGAAGATTTATTGGGAGGCTCAGAAGTCGGACCCTTGGGAGGGTGGATCTTATCCTAATGCTTCTCCTGTATATCATGGAACAAGTGTTTTGGCTGGAGTAAAGAGGGTCAAAGACCTTGGCTGGATAGAAGGATATAAGTGGGCATTTAATATTGATGATGTTTTATATGGCATTGGTCACAATGGACCTGCTGTTTTGGGTGTAGCTTGGTATGATAGTATGTACAATCCAGATGAAAATGGTTTTATTAAGCCAACTGGTAATTTGGTTGGTGGTCATGCTATACTTGCTAGAGCAGTAAATGTTAAAGAAGGCTATGTAACATTGAGAAATTCTTGGGGTAAGAATTGGGGCAAAGAAGGAGATTGTTATATTACCTTCGAAGATTTAGAATCTCTCTTGAAGCGACGAGGAGAATGTTGCTTTTTACTGAAAAGAAAAACAAGACTGCAAAGAGCCATTTCAAAACTTCTTAACTTCTTCAAGTTTAGAAAAGATTAAGCCTTAATTCGTTCGCCCTTTACTACCACTCAGGAGTTAAACAAATGGCAAAGAAACGTAATAAACCATTGGAAGATTCTTATTTCGACCTCGTCATAAAAACAATTCTCAACGAGGTTTATTTTCCTGGAGAGCATGTAAATGAAGGACGACCCTTGCCTAAGAATCCAGCTATGTCGATGATTGGTAGGTCTCGCCTAGAAAACGTGCTGAGTTTAGCCAAAGAAAAGATAGAGCAGGGGATTAAGGGAGACTTTATTGAGGCAGGAATATGGAAAGGCGGAGTCATTGCCCTTATGTCTGCCGTTTTGAATGTCTACGGCGATACTAGCAGACAAGTTTATGGAGCAGACTCATTCAAGGGCATTCCTCCTGCCAAGCCCTACTTATACCCTGCAGACAAGGCTCACGTTGGCTGTGATAAACTCGAAATTCTCTCAAGCAATTCTCGAGTCGAGGTCGAGAGCTTACTCCAACGTTTCGGACTTTTGTCTCCACAAGTAACACTTGTAGAAGGCTGGTTTAAGGACACATTAGACAATATCCCTAATGAGCAATTCGCACTGATCAGGCTGGATGGTGACAGCTATGAATCCACTATGCAGGGACTCCAAGCGCTCTATCCAAAGCTTAGTGATGGGGGATCTATTATCATCGATGATTATCGTAGTTGGCATGGGTGTAAGGTAGCAGTAGATGAGTGGCGTACTAAGCATCACATCAAAGATCCTCTCATCGATATAGACTGGACTGCAGTGTATTGGACTAAATTATCGAAGTCTGGTTCTTCGAAAATACAACTTCATCGAAGCATGATCGAAAATTTTCAAAACTCATTAACTTCTTGAAGTTTAAAAAATATTAATCCTTAATTCTATTTCGATAAAGTTGCAGAAATGAGTGTCCAACTCTGACTTTTTGTAGGATCTCTTATCACCGCCAACGAAAGAAATCAAAACCTCTTCTTTCGCCATTCTTACGGAAATAATTAGATCGACGTTAACGAACTCTTTATTAGTTATTTTGTAGAATTTTCTATTTGCCATTTTTATACTAGAAACATTTTTTATTTATTAAGTTGTACAACTTTGAATTTGGGTTTCTTAATTCTGAGATTTTAAAAAACCTGTCGTTCGGGCATAAATCTAATATATCTTTAAATCTAAATGGCGCTTTAATCAAGAACTTTTTTTGTTCCACCATATTTAAATAAGAAACATGGTAAGCATTGGATTCACTTATATAGTTTTCTAAGCCCTCTAAATGATAATGTTTTATATCTCTATATACCATTCGATCACACTCTTGCTCCATTAACTGTGTATCTAAAACATGTCTAGCAGAAAAATCTTCGAAGAAATCGAAATCTTCTACCGCAGTCCATAATTCAGTTTGATTAGACCATTGTTTAAAGTGGTTGTATTCGTGGATAAATATAGAAAACCAGTCCTTGTTCCATATAGCTACCTTTAAACATTTTGTTACTGGGCAAAAATAACCACCACAGTCATCGACTTTTTTTGTTCTTGAGAAATGTAAATCTATTTTTTTAGAAACGAGTTCTTCAACAGAATCTTTGAAATATAAGCTCTGATTACTCTTTAACTTCATAGTTAGAAATAATTTACTTTTTCTCTACTTCTTTTGTTTACGGGTGTTTCTTTAGCTATTATAATGCTTCTAACCAACTCAACTAACAAACCCAAAAAAGCCATAAAAAACGTTGTTTTAATAATCGTTTCTGAAAGCCCAAAAAAAACAGAAGCTACAAATAAAAAAACAAGTGGAGCACACCAGTATAGAAACTTAGGCATTATAAGAAATCCTTCTCCGTTAGTGTTTTCTGATCATTATTGGCTAAATTTGCAGCCATATCACTTATGTTATCCTCGTTATAATCGAATCTATAAGACTTACAACTTGGGCATATTAAGGTTGATTGCATGACAATACTGTCGCACCCTTCACAAACCTTGTATAACGAAGGACGCGTCATTATTTGAATCGCTGCTAAGATTCTTTCCTCATCCATGACTATTTAAATATAATATAAAATAAACCAAGAGCAACAAAAATCATAATAGTTTGTACAACTGCTTCCCAAAAGCTTTGAGAGAGCGGTTTGGTGATAGGGTTTTTGTAGAAATCCTCTAAATAAAAAAAACAAAAACAACAACAAAAGAAACCAATTGTGATTACTGTTAGCGCTGTTGTTATCATTTCTTTGAAGTTCCTTTATGTATTACACTTATTCTTTAAAATCCTTATAAATTAAGATAATTGCTATGATTAGGATAGTTAAAATTAATAGAAATATAAATTGAGGCGGGGGTGATTCATTCATGTTAGTCTACTATACACTTATAGACCAACCTCTGTCTTTAGGGTAATCAAAAGTTTTGTTTCTGTCAAGAAATATTTTCCTTAGTTTTTTTGTTTCTTTTTTGCTAGCCCCTAAAATGTAAGCGTATTTATGTTTACTAGGAAGCTCAACAAAATCACTTTCACTCTGCTTTTGCTTGGATTTAGCACGTAATTGAGCCTCAATACCATCTGGCATGTTTCCCCACAGCATACCAGTCTTGTGTTGCCAGTTCATATCCCATGTAATACCTATCTCTCCTGCGAATTTCCTATAAGCCGTCTTTTGTCTGAAATATCTGTCAGAAACCAATTTTCCATTATATGGGTTTGTATATTTTTTTGAACCTCCACTTTTTTGCCCTAAATAATAAAAGTTGCAAGCTTGATATATAGTCCCCAACTCTTTTGCCGTAGGGTCAGAATAAGCGGTAAACAATCTCCATTGAGTATTCTTAACCATCCAATTCAAGCACCACATTAGAAAACAGCTACCTAAATTCTTAGGACTCCATGAGATACATGCTCCTCGACTAATTAACCTCTCCATTTCTTTTGTATTATCACCAAGTAACTTACTAAAAGAATTTGGTACATTAAATAACATAACTCCAGCCAAAATACCCTTATGGTAACAGGCGAACCATTGTGTTGTGAACTGAGAAAGAGTCCCTAACCATTCATGCCTTTCAATAAATTGTTTTAGTTTTTTCTGTTCGTCTTTTGAATTTACATTTACAAAATCAAAATCAGAGGTTTTTAGTTTAGCAATATACTCATGTGTTAGCCCAGCATCATTTAGATCATGTTCTAGGTTTTGAATTCTAATATTGTACTGCCAGCAATGATCTTCTTTGTAAGACTTTAATTTTTCGTAAAAAGGATCTTTGCAAAAATTTGATTCATGTGCCATTGTTTTAGTTGTATTTTTTTTATTCAATAGATTTAAAGTTTTCGTTTTTTATCTCATTTATATTCATCAATTCCAATAATTCTGGATTTTGACACGCTGTCATAGCAGTAATCCTGTTTTTTAGTTTAGTGGTACTCCATTCGTGTGATCTTGTAGTATATATTGTTTCTACAGGAAGGTCGCTTCCAGTAAAATCTTTGCCTATGTAGTCTTCTCCCAGTATCCTTATGTCTGGCTTAAAGAAGTTAATCAAATCAATTAAGTCTTCTTCTGTTTGGTAACAATGAACTTCATCAATATAGCGAATAGACATTAATGTTTTATATCTTTCGTAATAAGGCATTACTGGTTTATATTTGGTCATTCTCGTCTGAGAAGGGTCTTTTTGCAAAAACACTATGAATTTATCACAATGTCTTTTCGCTTCTTCAAAGGTTACAGTATATCCATAATGAATAATATCGAAATTACCTGCTGTAAAGCCTATTACTAAATCCTTTTTTTTGTTTTTTATTTGATGGTACTGTATGCTTTTTGTGTTATTATACATAATTTATTTTCTCCAAGAAAGTTTACCCAACATCCTAACAAAAAGGTAAAAAAATGTAGCTAATATTTCGAAGAAAAAACTTTTACTTGATTGTCTAATCATATGTAATAAAAACCTTGTGTCTGCTTCCTCTCTTTCAAACTCTTTAGAATAATAATCTAAATCATGTATTTTGCAACTAGCATTAAACTTAATACTAAGAAACCTTCTTATAAATTTAGGCGTCCACCATGAACCACAATAGTACTTGGTTTTATTTTTTTCTAATTTCATAATTTTGATTATTTAACATACAATTAAGTTAAAGTTGTGTCAAGAAACAAGGAGTTCTTTCTCCCAAATAAGCCCCCATCTGGTTAAAATAAAACCATTCGACAGATTCTTCTTCGGACATTCCTTGTTTTTCAAGATTTTTTAGGACTTTGGTTTTGTCGTAACATACCAAAGGTTCTTTGCCAAATATTTCAACAGTTCCTATTATACAATCATCATAACCATCCATAACTAATGCTTCTGGATGGTTTTCTGAAATATAATTTACTATTGAGTCATTAACTACATTGTTGCTATTTTTATTCATTTTTTTGATTTACTAAGTACTTTAATATGATTTCTTTGTCTTGCTCTGAAGCCATTGATTCCAATAACCACTGCAAATAATCTTTTGGAATATATTCGCATGGGGTAAATGCATACTTGCCTATTGCTAAGGTAAATTTCTTAGAATTACCTATAACTTTATGTTCTATTGACATTATTCTTTAATTCAAGGATTTTTCATATATGCAGAGTTTACTCGCTCTCAGTGATTCTTTTTTGGGCTGTTCAAATTTAGCAAGTTTTGCCTTTTGTATGTAGAACCAATTATCACCGTTTTCATTCATTACCACTAAACAAAGGTAATCGTCACCAGCACTAGTTGTTAACTTATCTTTCTTTTGGAAGACCCAAGAAACAGGAAACCTTGGGTTTACAAAGTGGCTTTTAACGTGGAGATTAACTCCATCACTCATTAAATCCGAATCAAAACTCTTGTGGTATTTATCGTATATTTCTAAATCTGGCTTTGTAACGTTCTTGTCTTTAGACAGTATGTAATCATAAACCATAAACTCAGCCACCTTACCCCTATAGATATCTAGCTTTATTTTTTCGACATCATTCTGGTTGCGCCTAGCATATTCGTCTACTGAGGATTGTACGGAGAATTCTGCAAATATCTCGCATCTTTTCAATGTGTAAGCGTTTGGATTTTTTAATTTAATTTTTTTCATGTTTTTGTTAGTTATGGTACACTCGGCAGGATTCGAACCTGCGACCCACGCATTAGAAGTGCGTTGCTCTATCCAACTGAGCTACGAGTGCTTATTTAGGTTTGTTACTAGAACATATAACCATAGATTCATATTCTTGTCCATCATATTCGAAGTAAACTTTGTCTCTTCCATACAAATCTTCGCTAATATTTAAAAATTTAGCTTCTGTTAGATCTATCCACCCATGTTCATTAGCATACACCCAACTTTTGGGTTTCGCTTCTAACCAAGCGTCAAAGTCTCCTTCTTCGTATCCTATTGGTTTATAGTTTTTCATTGTATTCTTTTTCTAGTTCTTTGGTTGGTCTCCACTCTGAAATAGGTTTGATTTTCCAGACTTCACCTAGTTCGTTGTATGTTTTAGAAGCAATTAACCATTCAGAGCCGACACGCTTCCAAACACTCCAATCAGAGATACCTTTACCATGATATTCATAAGTTCTAGAAGCAAAACCAGCTAAAGGAGTATTGCGCAAGATATGATCTTCAGATAGTTCGTGCAATCTAACGAATTTCATTTTTAATTAAGTCCAAAGTTGATGGTGGTGTCTGACAATAATCCTCATGCATTCCTTATCTTTCTCAAGCTTTATATCCTCAAGTCTATTGACTTCTTTATAACACTCTATTCGTTCAGGAGAAACAGTAAGTTCATAATGCCCGTCTACTGTTTCACTCTCAGTGAATAGTTCGTCAAACGGTTCGGTTGGTGGGTATGCCCACTCAATTCTAGCCTGTATTACATCTCTACCTCTCTTGATATAATCATAAACCTTCATTAATTCTTCCTCTCTTAAGTTTACTGCGTCAACATAACTCTGATTTACAAAACCATCTTTAAGTTCTCCCGCCCAATCATAACCAATATCATGAACATATGGTTTCTTTTTCTCCACCTCAATGTAATCGACAAGACAAGCAAACAACACCTTGGGGATTAGTTCTACCTTATCGCAGTATGTATCGGGGACGACATTAGTCAACCATTCTTGTTTAGGGTAAAAGAAACATTTGATTTTGTAATATATATCATACCAAAAGTGCTTGTAAAATAATTCTTTAATTTTCATATTTAAAATCTGGGTGGTCTCCAATACCAAAAGCTATTGGAGCATATTTCTTTTTTATAAGTTTTTTGAGTGCATGTTCGCTTAATTCTTCTCCATTTAAGTACCAATATTCCTCTCCATTAACGCCTTCAATAGCTGGACCATCTTCCCTGCTGAGTTTGTCATTGACATACCATTCTCTGCGACCATTTTTATATACATCTACTCTGTATCTAATCATATTTTTATTTGCGATCTTTTAAATCTTTAATTTCTTTTGTTAATGAATGAACAGCATCGTTGTGGTGCTTGATCAGTTTATTATAGTCATCAATAAGTTTCCAGAAGTTTTCTTCTGTTAATTCTGGCACTTCTTGTTCTGCCCCATTGATATCCACTTTTTGTGTATTGGGAAAGTCCCACCATCCTAGATTATCTTTATTTTTTATGAGCATGTTTTACATTATAAAGTTAATTTACAGTAAGTCAAGAAACAAATGGTTAAAAATCGCAAGTTTTTTTTGATTTGTTGCAAATAAGGCGACCCCAAAAACCGCAAGTTTTTTCAATAAACCGCAAATAAGTGCGTGCGCGAGGGGAGTTTTTTGAAAAATCGTTTTTATTTTATTTTTTTCTGAAAATCGTTTTTATTTTCGCTTTTTGTAACCGAAGCAATCTTTTTGTATAGAAGAAAAGAATCTTTGCGTTATCCATTTTAAAAAGCGTTTTTGTTTTTATCTATATTTTCCAAAAACCACATTCTCGCATGGCGTAAAAAGCGTTTTTATTTTTTGTTATTAATCTCTGATATTAAATTGATTTTTAGTATTTTTAATTTGGTATTTAGTGAAGTTTTAATTTGACAATAACTCACCTTACTGTAAAATGTCGGCATGGAAACGAACAGCACATTCGATGAGTGTATCGGGCAAGAGTCGGTTAAACGAACTTTATCCCTTTACATAGACGCATATAAGCAAACTAACAGGCTTCCTTTTATTAACCTAACAACCCAAAAAGGTGGTGGTAAATCATTCTTTGTTAGAAAATTTAGAGAGGGTCTTAAAAAGAAGGATGGCACTACGCCTCCTATATTAGAAGTCAATGCTCAGACAATTAAAAATGCAGAATCTTTCTTTGAACAGATATATCCTGTATGGGTTACAAACAACGCTTTTCTTTTCTTAGATGAGGGTCACAATATACCCAAACCTTTACAGCAGATTTTTCTTTCTGTTTTTGATGTGAAGAAGAATCCTGTTAGGACAGTTGAATATGAAGGTGTGCCTTATGAATTTGACTTTTCCAAAATCTCATTTTGTATGGCAACTACTGACCAGCAAAAACTAGCCGAGCCATTGCGTGATCGTTTGCGTGACATTTCTTTTGAAGAATATAAAGAGGTTGACCTTTATGAGATATTCCAAAACAATATGGAGAATTGGCTTGACATTGATATACCAGCAAAAGAAAGAATCATTTCATTGTTTAGAGGTAATCCAAGAGATGCCGTTGTCAAGGCTAATGATATTACCCTGTTCGCATCAGCAAGAAAAATAAAAAAGATTACACTTGATGCCTGTGAAGATTTTTGCAGTATCATGGGTATAAATCCTCTTGGATTGAATCACTCCGAAATGACTATTTTAAAAGCGTTGGCTTTGAGAGGAAAGATGTCTCTAACAAACATTGCTTCGGTGACAGGATTTGAGAGGTCTGCTATTCAGAGAGACTATGAGCAGATGTTAGTCAAGAAAAATCTCATGCAAATTGATGGCAAAAGAGAGTTGACAGCAAATGGAATTAAGTTTGTGAGAGACTTGGGAATAGTTTAAAAAAGGTATTGACAAGTAGAATCAGCACTATATATATAGCGACATGGAAACGAAAACAAAAATTACATGGGAGCAATTCCTAATTAAAGCATCTGGTCACTTTTTGGTTAATCACCTGCTAGAAGGATTCATGGAATGGGATGAAGAGAAAATTGACAATTATATTGACGAACATAAAA